>ERZ808240.73-NODE-73-length-127488-cov-7.212810_pt1 | contig 127488 bp, 106 predicted proteins | sample MGYA00521084_ERZ808240 | MGnify/ENA primary metagenome ERZ808240 (study PRJEB31516, sample SAMN03275571) | gut metagenome | biome: mammalia-associated habitat; material: feces | host: Papio cynocephalus | place: Kenya | collected 2012-08-06 ...
ACATCTGTATACTATTATAGTCGCATGAAAACATTTACAAATTCCTAAACAACAATAAAACAGTCCTGCTTCATAATGACAGTCCCATTAACTGGACATGATTGCAGGACTGTTTTTTACATTATCCGCTTCATAAAAAATCTCACTCTATCTTTGTTCATAGAAAACATCTTTAGATTCCTTCCTTCATGAGTGTGATGATTCCAAAACAATCTTTTCAAGCTTCGTACTAGACCAAGTCATCGACGCTGATAGAAGCAAGAAAAAGAGGCCCACAAACATGAATACACACATGCTTTTGATCCGCAAACGTCGTTTCCGGTTGAAAATCAACGGAACAGATCATCCCATTCATTAAAGGACATCATTCCACTAATCGTTTTGACTCATAATCTTCACCCTAAAATCATCACTTTTTATTTCTTTTGAAAAAACCAACCCATAATACTAGAAAACAAATGAAATCAACACACAAAACACAACGCTTCGACTACAAAAAAATCGAACAAGACGGAAATCCTAGAAGCCATTTGGAGTTTTTTGGGATTCATAGAAAAAGCGGTCGCCTTCACATTGATACAAAACGATTCAAGAAAATCTTACTTCAGGATGGCGTCCAAAAATTCTTGCAGGATGGTATGTTTAAGAATAGAACCACCACTTATCTCATCCCGGCTAAAGTTCATAGACACGATTACAAAGTCAACATCGTCAGAGATTTGCTTTCTAATCTACAAAAAGACTGGAACTGTGAGTTCAAACCTCTTTTGACAAAAATCGAAACGCCAGATGAGGTCTATGACAAAAGCCGAATGAACATGGTTTCTATGACTTCATGTTCTGATGATTACGATGAAATCGAAGTAGAATCTCGTTTAGAAGCAATCAAAAGAATCCCAAAATATGATTCCGTTATACTGTCTTTATATTGCCAATTTATATGCAAAATATGCGCAGAAGTCGATAGATTCACTTTAATTCTGCTAAAGTCATTAGGGTATTCTCAGAAAGATTTTGGAATGAGGGACTTCAGGGCGTTCACCGACGGTCTTAAACATCAGAACCACGCGAACCTTATTGAAAAGCTCTCCGGATTTAACGCCTTTGACATGCTTCATAGGATCAACAATTTCCTAAAACACAATACTTTGTTTTCCTATAATGAGCTTAAGAAAAAATTCCCTGAGAATGTTAAAAGCAACATCAATGGCAAGCCATATGAAAGCGGAATGTTCGCCGGCGATTGGATTGTTGTCAAAAAAGGCTATATCGATAGGCTTTTCCAGAAGCTAAATAATTTTTTCGAAGACTATTGCCATACCTTCGTGGGAGAGGATTTAGAAGGATCTAAATGGAATTACGACGACTATTTCAGAGATGTATTTAGAGAAATCATAGTTCTAAGTGCGTATTATGGCGTTTAACTCTAGGGGGCATTTATGAAATTTGACAAGGAAAAAACAATCAGGGAAGCGATGGTAGATGGAATAGTGGATATTGACCAGTTATTGATTTGCAACGATTATGAAACCATCAAAGACGGTCTGACCAATTACCCCTTGACCACCACAGAATATCTAGAAAAGTTATTCAAGGAAGGGAAGAAGCGCAAGATTTTTGAATATGCAGTTGATTATGGTCTAAACAATGTTGCTGATTGGTGCGTAATACCAAACGACAAGATTTTCTCAGAACTGATTGCAACTGATATTTACGAACGAAAAAGGTATAACCACAACTTTAAATTCATAAACGATAATTATTTTTATGCAAATAGAGATGGCCGTTATGACATTCACTCCAAACCGACAAAGACCCACGATGAGGTGAGAGAGGAAATCTTAAAGGAACTCTCTTTAAAAATCGATAAGCAAACAATTACGAAAGGCCTAACGGAGGAATACTTTAAAGGCTTACTTGAGCAAGGGAACATCGAAATTTTGGTCATAAAACTATGTGTTCGTCTTGAAGCAGTCCTAAAGTGCGATTTCCATTATGAGGGCACTTTTGAGGAAATGCTCTCACAATATTCCGCCGATACGCGTCAATACGATGACTGGAACGGAGATTGCGATTCCAAAGAAAGCGAATGCTTCCACAAACTTAGGAAATACAGAAACGATATCGTTCACGCACAAAAGAATGGAGTTGAAATGTCAAAAGAAGAATTGGACGAGGCCATCGAATACGTTTGCCAATTAGGATAATGGAGCAGAATTATGAATCAGTATCAGCAATACATAATCAAAGATTTGAAAGTAGAAACAAAGTTGGCCGATTACGAAACAAAGCGAACAAGAAATTGGTCTTACAAAGAGTATGATCGCACCACTGGAGCTGTTCAATTTAGTTTCACCGATGGCAAAATCAGCATAACCCAAAACCCAAATTACCATGTGCATGAATACGAATTGCTAGTAATGCATCCAGCCCTCAATGAAATTTGGATAAACAAGGGCGACAAAAGAATAATCGGTGAAAGTGTTGATGAGGCAACAAGGAAAGTATCCATTGATTTCGACAATAAATCTCCGTCCTTATTTGCTTCGTTCAAGGATAATCTGGTCGATCCGATAGAGTTTCCAATCGAATATATCGATGCCGACAAAAATGCATGGGATGAAAAAATCAAAAAAGAGAAAGCGGAAGAACTTGCGAAAATTGTGAATATCAAATTCGTTCCTGGAAATTCCCTTGTTGATGTGCTGTTCATGCCTGTTAGTACTGAATATCACCACACAATCGTGACTCTTTATTTCCAATACAAAGGAGAGCACAACGAATCTCTCTTGCAAGTTATGGGAGATTTTAAATCGGAAGAAGGAATGTACTTCATACCAATCTGCAATCTTGGTTATGGAAATTTCACTGCAGTTTTAAGACAATATGACAAGAACAACAATTTGATTTATGAATCGGACAAGCTGAATTTTACTATTTCGAGTTCGTCTTCTCATCAATCATACGTTTGTAACTACTAAGATGATAATGTAGCTTTTTGAAAAATGGGGCTCTGAATCTAGAGTCCCATTTTCATAAGTTTATTTTTGCATCTCTTTCTGATTCGAGACGACGTTGCCCATCCCGCCGTCCTTCGTTTTGTCGGATAGATACTCGCTTTGAGATGGTGGTTCTGTGCTGGGTGTCGTCGAAATGCGCGTAGATGCCTTCCGTTGTGGTGATCGTGGAATGCCCAAGGAATTTCTGGATGTCCTCCATCGGGACTCCGGTATGCCTGAGCATCGTCGCACAAGTATGCCGTAAGTCATGGAAGCGTATGATTCTCAGGTCGTTTTTCTTAAAGAACTCCTTGAATGTCCTAGTCACCCAGTCGACTTTGTATCTCTCCCCGTCCTCCCTAACGAAGATATAGTCGTCGTATTCGTGGTTGTACATCCTTCCGAAGGTTTTCTTCCATTCTTCTTGTTTTGCCTTCATGTCGAGAAGCATGTTCTCGATGATGCCCATGGGATCGAAAGGCAGTGTCCGGAATGGATTTCTTCGTCTTGGTGGTGTCGTCTGCTATTTCGACCCTTTTGCCGTTGACGATGGCTTCGGTGACCGTGTGCTTGATGGTGAGCTGCTTGTATTGGAAGTCGATGGCATCCCATTTCAGGCCCACGACCTCCTCTCTTCTCAATCCGTAATAGGCAGCCATCGTCACCGGGAATTCCAGCGCCGTTCCTTTCACCTTCGTCAGAAGAAACTTGTTCGTTTTCTTAATTAAGAGGATGTAAAAAACCTCCTAGCAATAAAGCTAAGAGGTCAAAATTAACGATGGTGCCCAGGGCGGGACTTGAACCCGCACGCCCTCACGGACATTAGATTTTGAGTCTAACGCGTATACCGATTCCGCCACCTGGGCTAATATTTCTCAGAAAATAAAACTAGAAATTTCCAAGAAGCAATATAAAATATACCATGGCAAGATGCGATTATCAATCAAAAAATCGAAAATTTTCCAAAACCCGAAAGGAGCAAACAACCATGGAATACAAAGACAGACTAGTCAAGGCAACCGCTGCAAACAACCAACTAAGATGTTTTGCCGTGACAACCAAAGATATCGTCGAACATGTACGCAGTGTGCACAATTACTCTCCTATCGCTACCGCAGCCATCGGAAGACTGATGACTGGAGGGGTCATGATGGGAAACATGCTGAGAAACAAGGATGACACGATCACCATCCAAATAAAAAGCGATGGGCCTTTAAACTACCTTGTCGTCACAAGCAAAAACGACGGAAGCGTACGAGGCTGTGTCCACGGAGATGAATCCATCGTCCTTCCTCCAAACGAAAGCGGACATCTAAATGTCGGAAAGGCCATTGGAAACGGAACCTTGACCGTCATCGAAGATCTCGGACTAAGAGAACCCTACACCACAGAAATCGCACTCCATTCCTCGGAGATTGCCGATGACCTGACCTATTTCTTTGCCCAATCCGAGCAGACACCGACATCCGTAGGACTGGGCGTACTTTTCGACAAAGACAACGTAGAAGTGACAAGAGCAGGAGGATACATCGTCCAACTCCTTCCCAATACCGAAACCAGCGTCATCGATAGACTCGAAGAGAACATAAAGAAAATCAAAGGTGTCACAGATATCCTGAAGGTCTCCGATACACCGGAAGATTTACTGAAAGTCGTACTCGATGGATTTGATATCAACTTCACGGATAACATGCCGGTCTTCTTCCACTGCGATTGTTCCCGTGAAAAAGGAAGAAACATCCTTAAACTCAGCGGAAGAAAAGAACTTCATGACATCATCGAAGAAAACAAACCAGTCGAAATCGTATGCAACTTCTGCGGAAAAAAATACGAATACCCGATTGAAGAAGTCAAAGAGATCCTGGATAGTTTGAATAAAAAAGACGAAAAATGAAAATGGTCATGCTGCCTTTGCAGCATGACCATTTTCTTACTTTTCTTCAAGAAGTTTCTCTAACTTGTCGACAAGTTCTTCCATTCTGTCCGTGACAGCAAGGAAAGCTTCCTTCTTGGTAAGATCGACTCCGGCAATCTTGACCTCATCAATCGGATAGGTAGAGCCTCCAGCCTTGAGCATGTTGATATAGTTTTCAAAGGCGTGAGGTTTATTGTTCTTGACATTCTCATAGATGAGCATGCTGGCCGTAAAGGAAGTCGCATACTGATAAACATAGAAAGGACTATAGAAGAGATGCGGAATATAGGCCCAGACAAAAGGCTTAACCTTCTCTTCCGTGATATCGACACCATAATAGGTCTTGTACAGTTCAACCATCTTGTCGCAAAGAACCTGATAGTTGATTGGCTTTCCTTCTTCGGCCATCTTGGCAATATCGTACTCATAATGGGCAAACAAGGTCTGACGATAGAACGTGGACATGATTTCATCTATCGACTTCTGGAGCAGTGCGATCTTGTCGTTTCTGGAAAGCGTACCGGATTCCATCAGATAGTCGAGAAGATTGTGCTCGTTGAACGTAGAGGCAATCTCAGCCACAAAAATCGTATAGTTCTGCTTCATGACCGGTTGGTTCTCTTCGCTGTAGAGCGTATGGATGGAATGTCCGGATTCATGGGCGAGCGTGAACACATCATCCAATTCCCCATTGAAATTCAGAAGAATATAAGGATGGATGTTCTCACCACCGCTAGAATAAGCTCCAGTCCTCTTACCAAGAGTATGATAGACATCTACATAGCCATCCGAAGACACTTCGACTGCCTTTTTTCTGAAATCCTCAGGAAATTTCTCGATGGATTTGAAGAACAGTTCCCTGGCTTCCTCATAGGTATATTTCTTGTCGGACTTGGCAAGCTGAACAAAGCGATCATAAGTACGATGATGCTGGAGTCCTAAGTACTTTCTTCTGATTTCCCAATATTTATGCAGAGGTTCGGCATGACTCGAGGCGACTTCGATCAGGTTGTGGAAGACAGATTCCGGGATGTTGTTGGAATAAAGGTGCTCCTGAAGAATCGAGGAATAGCCCCTGGCCTTCATCTCGCTGAGTTCACTCTGGACAACGGTATTGTAGATTTCGCCATAGACATTCTTGTGCTGTTCGTACCAGGAATAGAGAGTCTCGAAGATCTTCTGCCTATCTTCCTCGCATTTGGCATCCGAAACCAAAGTGGTCCAGTTGCTGAGATTCACCTCGACTTCTTTTCCATCCTTCAATGTAACCTTCTTCGGAGCATAATCTCCGACACTGAGCTGGGAATATAAGGTAGAGCCCTCATTCTGAAGCGGTCCATAGAAGCTGACCAGCCTTTCCTGCTCGGAAGGAAGAACGAATTTCTGAGAACGGAAAAGCTTGTCATACTGATAATCGAAATCTCTGAAATCCGGATTCTTCTCAAAGAAAGCATCGATATAGCCTTTACCAAGCTTCAGGATTTCAGGACTGACATAACTTGTCGCAAGACCATAATCATTGAAAAGCATCTCCACTTTGGATAGATCGCTGGCATTTGCCACATTCCTCTTGTCCAAATCGCTCCTCATGGAAGCAAACATGGCCAACTTGGAAATCTCGATATCCGCCTCTCTTTCCAGTTCAAGAAATTTCTTGAACTGCTCCTCATCTCCCAGCTTTCCTTCAAACGAACCTAGAGAAGGAATGATGCGAGTCTTCACATCATCAAGTTCCTTCAAAAATGCGTCCTCGTCCGCATAAAGACGAGTAAGATCCCATTTATCATTCATTGGAATTCATCTCCTTTTTCATATAAATTATACAAAGAAAGTTTCTCTTTTCCTATAGGGAAGTTTATACTTAGCTGGAGGATCAAAACATGAAAAAAGCGATATTCTTCGACCTCGACGGAACCCTTTGGGATGCCATAGAACCCATAAAGGACAGCTGGAACAGGACAATGGAAAGACTGGACGAAAAATACAGATACGATTATCGTACCATAAAGTCAACCATGGGACTGACACCGGAAGAGACTCTTGCCATCACCTTCTATGACTCCACCAAAGAAAAAGGAGAAGAACTCTTCCATGAATGCATCAAAGACGAAATCGATTACCTAGCAAAACACCCCGGAATTCTCTATCCGAAGGAAAGAGAGGTCCTTTCCAGACTCAAAGAATCCTATCCCCTCTATATCGTATCCAACGCCGACAAAGGATATGTGGAGAACTTCCTTTTTGCCTGTCACATGGAACCCTATTTCAAAGGATACATCCAGGCCGGTGACACCGGTCTAGACAAATGGCAAAACATCCTCTATCTGAAAAAGAAGGAAGCCATCGATGACGTGATCTATGTCGGAGACACCGACAAAGACAAGAAAGAATCGCAAAAAGCCGACGTAAAATTCATCCATGCCGCCTATGGTTTCGGGAAGATCGAAAACGACGAATACAAAATCGATACCCTCGAAGAACTGACGGATCTAGTCAAGAATCTTTTCCATCAAGTGTAAAATACTTGTAAAAACATCAGAACACATTTATCAAAAGCGCTTACATAATGTAGAATAAATCCATATCAAGGAGCTTAGATATGGATAATACGAACAGAACTCAGCTAAAACTGGATGTAAAGAGAACGTGCATCATCGGTTTTGCCTTTTTCGGAATCCTCCTATTGTGGCAGGTATACGATTCCTGGTGTCCGACCTTCCTGACGGAGCTGTTCAAGAAAGCCATCCCCGGTACGGACGACAAAGAAGTCCAATACCTGGTCGGAATCATGATGGCCATGGACAACCTCGCAGCTTTGATCCTGCTTCCGATATTCGGACATCTTTCCGACAAAACCCACACAAGGATTGGAAAACGAATGCCCTATATCCTTGTCGGAACCTTTGTCTGTGCCATCCTGTTCCCGTTCATTCCTCTCTTCTTCCATCTCAACAATCTCATCGGCGTCATTGTTTTCATGGGACTTGTCGTCGCCTTCATGATGATGTACCGTAATCCGGCCGTAGCCCTGATGCCGGACATGACTCCAAAACCCCTCAGATCGAAAGCCAACGGAATCATCAATATCATGGGATACATCGGCGGAGCCTTTGCCACCGTCGTAGGAATCTTCTTCGTCCTGAGCCAATATCTCGGAACAGACAAGACAGGTGGCAAAACCTGGCAGTATCAGAACATCTGGGCCATCGAAGTTCCTTTCCTCATTGCATCCTGTTTGATGCTAGTTTCCGCATTGGTTCTCTTCTTCAACATCAAGGAGAACAAGATCGAAGCAGAAATGAAAGAGCAGATGGAACTCGGGGAGAAAATGTCTCAGATTGAAGATAAGATCGAAGAAGGCAGGCCTATGAGCAAGGCAAACCGAAGAATGCTGATACTCATCCTTTTAGCAGAGTTCTTCTGGTTCATGGCCGACAATGGAATCGGAACATTCATGGGAAACTATACCATCTACTACCTGAAGGCAAGTTCCTCCTCCAATATGGTCAATACCATCGTCGGTGGAATCGGCTCCGTAATCGGATTCGCTCTTGGTGGATTCATCGCTTCGAAAATCGGAAGAAAACACACCATCATTTCCGGATTGCTTCTATCCTTCATAAGCTATGTTCTTTGGACAATAGGAACATTCAGCTTCTTAAAAGATGCTCAGGGAAGCAATGAATTCCCTATGATCATCTATCTCATCTTTTTCCTCAAGGGCATCGGCATGTCGCTTGTCCATGTCAACTCCTTCCCTATGGTTGTCGAATTATGCTCATCCAAGAAAATCGGGGCATTCACCGGTTATTATTACGCAAGCAGCATGCTAGCGCAGACCATCACTCCGATAGCCTTGGGAAGCCTCATGCTTCTCCCGGATATCGATTTTGCCTATCTGCCCGTCTATGCCTCCATCAATCTGTTTCTGGCACTTGCCGTCTTCTCCTTCGTCAAGAACATCAGGCACGAAAACATCAAAGTAGCAAAAGGACTGGAAGTATTCGATCAGGAGGACTGAAATGAAAAAAGAAGAAATCATCCGCAGAATGAATCCCAAGCTCTTCCAAGGCATCTGCCATCGCGGATACCACAACGAAACGGATACGGAAAACGGACTCAGAGCCTTCGAAAATGCCATCGACAAAAACATGGCCTTCGAACTCGATGTCCACCTGACAAAAGACAAACAGCTCGTTGTCATCCATGATTCCGATACCAGAAGAGTGACCGGAAAAAAAGGCATCATCGAAGAACTCACCCTGAAGGAAATCAAGGAAGAGTACAGACTTTTAGATAAAGAGCAGATTCCCACACTGGAGGAAGTTCTGAACCTTACCGAAGAGAAAGTGCCTATCGTCGTGGAACTGAAAGCCTATAAGAACAATAACCGCGAACTTGCCGAAAAGACAAAAGAAGCACTGAGAAGAATCAAGGACCCCTCAAACATCCTCATCATCTCCTTCGATCCAAGAGCCCTCTTCTTCATGGGCAGACGATTCATCCGGGAACTGCTTGTGGCCCACGACGGAAAACACGAATATACCCAATGCTTTTCCTTTCTCTTCGAAGGACTCGATCTGGACCAAAAGTTCCTTAAAGAAAAGAAATACCAGAACATGCACAGAAGAAAAGTCATCAACTGCTGGACCATCGAAACAGAAGAATCTTTTTCCGAGGTTCTTCCCTATGTCGACACCGTAACCTTCCAGTACCTGGATGCCAAAAAAGTCGCACAATCCCTGTCTCATAAAAAATAGACGTACAGGAAATCCAGTTTTCGCGATATAATGAATCGGAAAACAAGAGAGGAAACCACATGAAAATCGCAATTTCCGCAGAAAGTACCGTCGATCTACCAGGAGAACTCCTGAAAGAGTTCGATATCCGGATTGTCCCGTTCACCCTGGTCATGGGAGAAAGGACCGCCCTGGACGGACAGGTAAAGGCCCAGGATCTCTTCGATTACGTCGAAAAGACCGGCAAACTTCCCAAGACGAGTGCCGTCAACGAATTTCAATACGAAGAACATTTCAAGAAGCTTATGGACGAAGGATATGAGGCCATCATCCACGTCTCCCTGTCCAGCAAGATCTCTTCTGCCTGCCAAAATGCCGTCAAAGCCAGCGAAAAATTCAAAAACGTCTATGTCATCGACTCTCTTGCCCTGTCCACCTCCATCGCCCTTCAGGCCATCTATGCAAGAAAGCTTGCCGATAAGGGCTATGATCCGAAGACCATCGTCGAAAAAGTAAAGGAAAGAATCGACAAGCTCCAGACCTCCTTCGTCATCGAAACCGTGAACTACCTCTACAAAGGAGGAAGATGCTCTGCCTTGGCAGCCTTCGGAGCCAATCTTCTCCACCTCAAACCGAAGATCATCATGAAAGACGGAAGCATGACCTCCACCAAGAAATACCGCGGAAGCATGCTCAAAGTGGTCGAAGAATACGTCAAAGACACGCTGAAGGAGGCAAACACTCCGGACAAGAGCCTTGTCTTCATCACCTATTCGAGTGCACCGGAAGAAGTCGTCGAAAGCGTCAAGAAGATCCTGAAAGATGCCGGTTTCAAAAGAATCGTACCGACACAGGCCGGAGCCACCATCACCTGCCACTGCGGACCGCATACACTGGGTATCCTCTACTACAACGACAACGACCACGATCTCTAGAAAAGAAATACCGAAGAGACATTTGCCTCTTCGGTATTTTTCTATTCGAGTGTAAAAGAGAAGAAATCCAGTTTTCCCTTTCCGACAAAGCGGAAGAAAAGGGCATCCTTGGACGAAGTATTCTTCAACGGGATTTCGATCCTCTCCTTTCCATTTCCGGACAAGGAGAAATCCTTTGAGATCGGATTCTTCTCATCCTCGGATAAAAAGCACAGGACCTTTCCCTTGAAATCACCTTCCACTTCCAGAACAACACGCTCTGTCTTGGAAAGATCGAAATACTTGTAACCGACAAGCGTATCATCCCTGACATTGTGGATATACTGACTTTCCTTCAGAACACCTGTCTTCTCTTTTTGCGTGATATATGTCTTCGTCAACGAGAAGAACGGAGGACGGAAGAAGGGATAGAAGACATTGCCCTCTTTAGGAACAAGCGTGGAGCAGACGCTCGATGGATAAGTCTCCTTTCCGGAAAGCGGGGTCGGATTAAGCCCCATCGTCGTCTTCTCGACCTGCTCGATTCTTCCGTTTTGGTCGATGTGGATTCTTTCGGCCATAGCCTGTCTATCCGTATTGGTATAGTTTGTATGTCTATGATAGAAGATAAAATGGTCCTTGCCGATCGTCAGGATGCTGCCATGGTTGTTTCCGAGAGGATAGATGGCATCTTCCTTTTTCCTCCCTTTGTATCCGACATCGCCGTTGGAGATGATGACTCCGCCATAGACAAACGGTCCCATCGGAGAGGAAGAAATCTGATAGCAGAGCTCATGACCGTTCAGAGAAGAATAGACAAAATAGTATCTTCCGTCGATTTTCCTCATGCTGCTGGCTTCGAAGAATCCATGTTCCTTGGGAGTGTTCTTATCCTGACCTGGAAGCTCCATGATCTTCTTAGGCTCCCCCTTTATGGTAAGCATGTCAGGTTCAAGTTCCATGACAAAACCACCTTCCGGCTTGTGTCCGAAAGGAATCTGCGGGAAGAAGCTCAAAGCTCCGAATCCGGAATACAGATAGATTCTCTTGTCATCATCCACAAAAATCGCGGGATCGAAGGCAAAAGGGTCCTTTTTTCTGAGTCCGTATTCCCCTCCGTCTGGATAGTGGACATGACCAAGATACTCAAAAGGTCCCTTCGGAGAAGAGGATACGGCAACCGAAATCACGGAACTCCAAGCATAAGAATAATAAAGATAGTATTTCCCGTCATTTCCTCTTGTCACATCCGGAGCATAAAAGCAGGCCTTACCGTTCTTGGACAGAGGATCCTTGTTTACCTTCGGATAGATGACACCCTCATACCTCCAGTCGGTCAGATCGTCGATACTGGCAGAATAAGTCACATAATCGCCTTTGCAGAAGTCAAAGGCATGGAAGACATCATGGGAACCATAGATATAGACTCGTCCCTCGAAGACATGCGGTTCGCCATCAGGAACATATTCATACAAAGGAAGATACGGATTCATAATCTGTTTCATTTCTCTCACCTCAGGTCGATCTTGAAAATCGAATAACAAATCCATTGTAGCATTGAAAACAGTATTTGTGAAATAAAATTCGAGATTATAGGAAAGGGGTTACCATTCCAGAAACAAAAAGCCATATGGTACAATGATTCCATGAAACATACCATATTTCTCTTTGACCAGGATGGCACATTAACAGAATCTGGTCCCGGTATCATCCGCTGTGCCAAACTTGCCCTAGAAAAATTTGCCATCGAAAAAACGGAAGAAGAACTGAGAGTCTTCATCGGTCCACCGCTTGAAGCCTCCTTTAGAGACCTCGGCGTGAAAAAAGAGAACATCCAGAAAGCCATACAGATCTACCGTGAAGAATACGAAACCAAAGGATTATTCGAGAACAGACCCTATAAAGGAATCATCAAAATGCTTCAGGAGCTAAAAAATGCTGGATATCGGCTCTTTGTCGTCACATCGAAAGACAAAAGCGTCGCCTTGTCGGTCCTAAAACATTTTGACATGGATACCTATTTCGACAACGTCTATGGCACAGACAAAAAAGCAGAACTCAAAAAGTCGAAAGCAGAACTCATCCATCAGTGCCTGATGGAGAACAGAAAAGGAAACGACTCCGCCTACATGATCGGGGATACGAAATACGATATCCTGGGAGCCAAGGCAAACAACATAAAGTCCATTGCCGTGAAATGGGGATATGGAAGCGAAGAATCCATAGTCGCATCCTCTCCGGATTACCAGGTCGAAACAGTCCAGGAACTCGCCAATCTGCTCAAGTCTTTTGGAAGCGATTACGGAATTTGACATCAAAAAAAAGTAAAATATGTAATTTTAACAAAAATGGTATCTACTTCATGAGATTGATGATATAATGTCTTTGCCATAAAAAGGGCCAGACAAAACTAGCCTTTGAATCAATGTGGAGGATATAACATGGCCACAAAAAGAGAACCAGCAACCCCGAGAGATTACGACAAACTCTATCGGGCAATCGTCGCCTGCCAGAATGTAGACGAAGCCAGAAAGTTCTTAGATGATCTGCTTACCCCGCAGGAAAAGATTGATTTATGCGACAGAGTCACCGTCGCCGACTTGTTCCTCAAGGACAAGACCTATGTCGAAGTCACAAAAGAAACCAACGTTTCTTCTGCTACCCTAGCAAGAGTCAGCAAATGCCTGCAGAAGGGTGAAGGATACAACCTCATCATTCCTAGACTTCAGGCTACCGAGAAGAAAAAAGAAAACAAGTAAAAGAATCGAAGGCACTTGGCAAAGCATATCTGTCTCTTACCTCATCCAATGAGGCAAAGAAGGTACCGGCCAAGGCCTTTTTCTTTTTCAAAACGACCCTGAATCCGCTCATCTCCCAAATCTTATGGGAGAAGACATGCCTTGCCCCATCAAGGGAAAAGACAGACTTGATTTCAAGTCCGTTGTCCTGAAGGTATTCCCTTACCTCGTCACAAGTCCATTTTCCATCCAGAACAATATACTCATAAAGAGAGGCAAGAAGGCCGTCCTTGTCTCTTTGATGAAGAAGGACGTCACCATCATACATGACAAGAAGAACCGTCTTCTCCTCCACCGGTTTTTCTTTCTTCACACCCTTTCTAGGATAAAGAGACATCGTATTTGTCTCATATGACTTGCAGAAGGATTTCAAAGGACAGCCACCGCACAGAGAAGAACCATGAGGAAGACAGACCATCTCCCCAAGATCCATCAGAGCCTGATTGAAGGCTCCAGGATCCTCTTCCAGCCTTTCAGAGAAATAGTCATAGCAGAGTCTTTTCGAAAGAGGGCTGTTTTTTTCAAGATCGCAGCACTCAAGCCTAGCAAAAATACGGAACAGGTTTCCGTCTACGGCAATTTCCTTTTTCGAAAAACAGATGGCAAGGATAATGCTTGCCGTATAAGGCCCGATTCCCTTCAAGGAAAGAAGTTCTTCCTTCGTTTCGGGAATCCTTTTTTCTTTCACCAGAAAAGAAACAGCGGAATGGAAGTTTCTGACCCTGGAATAATAGCCAAGCCCCTCCCATAGTTTCAGATACTCATCCTCGCTAGCCGCGGCAAAGCTTTCCATATCCGGAAATTTCCCAAGAAATCTCTCATAATAAGGAACAACCGCACTTGCCCTTGTCTGCTGGAGCATCACCTCGCTTAGATAGACATGGTAAAAATCCCTGTCTCTCCTCCAAGGAAAATCCCTTTTGTTTTCAGAATACCAGAAAAGAAGAGCCTTCGAAAAAGAGCCGCTCATCTCTTTTCCCTGACCTTCCTATCGAACTGATATCCTAGATCCTTTGTCGGAAAGATGGCATAGAAATACTCGTCGCACATGGCAAGAGACAAGGACTTCGGATAACGGCCATACATGCATAGCTGGCTCTCATAATCATAGATGATCTTCAGATCCAGATACTTGTAGTCCAGTTCATCCCTTCTATGGCTGGCAAAAGCGTAGTATTTTGGCTTTGACATATCCTGTCTGTTCTCGTCATAGCAGATGACATCGGCATAGATGTCATAGATGGAAACCGAGTTGGCATAATCGGTAAGATCGGGAAGATTGCCGCCGGCCGGTCTCATGTTGCACTCCAGTGCCACAAATTCGCCCTTCTTGGCAAGCCCCTCCTTATCGGATTTCAGAACGAAGAATTCGATATGGAAACACCTCTTTCGGATACCGAAAGCCTTCACGACTGCCCGTCCCGTCTTTTCGAACGCCTCAGCATCGATATCATCCATCTTCAGAGAGAAAGGATTGCAGAAATAGAACTCATCTGCCAACGTATTGACCACATCGGCAACCGGAGTCGGAAAATGGGTCGTCGAACAGAAGACGACATCCCCGCTGTCATCGCACACCCCATCAAAAGAGACGATGTATCCGTCGATGTATTCTTCCATGATATAGGTCTCCGGAAGACTCTTGGAGAGGAAGTCTCTTACTTCCTTCTCGTTATGAAGGGCAAAAGAATCCGAAGCTCCCACGCCAATATCAGGTTTTACGAAAACCGGATAGGAAACCTCACAGGCAAAAGAAAGAGCCTTGTTTAGATCATCGGGCCCATTGACGAGAATATAGCGCATCGTCTTGGCTCCGCCTGCCTTGAAGCAGGCCTTCATCTCAGACTTCGACTTGATCTTCATCATATCCTTGGGATAGAAGCCGTTCTTCACCTGGAAATGCTCCCTGAGACGGCTATCCATCATAAGCCACCATTCGTTGTTGGATTCGATGTAATCGATATCCCCGTATTTGTCCTGATAATAGACTACCGCTCTTACCATGCTCTGGAAATCGGAAAGGCTGGGAACATAGTAATACTCATCCAAAGCTTCCTTGCATTCCTCAAGAAGATTGTCATAGGGAGTATCCCCGATGCCAAGAACACGTACCCCTCTCTCCTTCAGGCTTCTTGCCCATTTATAATAGCCGAACGGAAAATTCGGACTGACAAAAACATAATTCATGATTCCACCTCACATCCATAGTCCATTATAACGGAGAAGGAAAGAAAACCTATTTGAAAACGGTTCAATCGGAAGGAAACTCCTACCCACTGACAAATCCAGACTCAGTCCGCCTTGTTTTGTCTGATACCGCTTACATACATAAATGCTTTTTTCCGTTTTTTTAGCTTGTATCTCGCGTTTTTTTTTGAAATGATGTTGTTTTTACATGAATGTTTCAAAACATTTTCTTCCATGTTTTTTCTTTCCTACATTAAAATCAAAGCATAAAAAAGGAGGATCTTATGAAACGTAACTATCGAATGCTGTTTCTTTCCGTTCTGCTGCTTGCAGGATGCAAAAGAGGAAATCAGACCAGTTCTAAAGAACAACCATCCATCCTGACTCAGGATGCAACCGATTTTGTACTGTACTATAAGACCCTCCTACCGGAAGAAGACACGACTTTTGGATTCTACAAGGAAGCAGATACCGATGTCGAGTATGTCAGAATCTCCGACGAAAAAGGAAAATCAATCCTCAAGAGAATCCATGACAAATTCAATCCGCTTGTTTCCCAGATGGAAATGCCGGGAAAAGACGAGCAGTTCGGAGGAGGGAAAAAAGATCTAGGCTGCATTGTATTGACCTACCATGCCTCAGACATCGACAACTATTTCATCCCATCCACTCAAGAAGCATCGTATTACGCCTACTATCAGACGAATATTCCAGATTCCACAAACCGCATCTTTTCCGGAAACCTTTACGATGAAGAATGCAAGGAAATCTACAGCATCTTCGAATCCACCTTTAAGGAAGAAGAAAACCACCAACATAAAACAGCAGGCAAAGACCACCTCTTCCAACCGAAGTAGACACAGAAACGATTGTTCATGACCGATAGGAAATACCTCCTTTTCCATGGTATTTCCTTTTTTTGATCTACGGCAAGTCATTCATCCGTCTAACAAATCGGATATCACTTTGATATAATCAGTGGGAAATGAGAAGAAACAGAATCATCTACCGTCTATGCCTAGACAGCATGATGGCCGCCCTTTATTTCATCCTGACCTATGTCTCCATAAGGATCGGAGAATACCACATCACGTTCGCCTCCTTGATGGTGATTCTCTCCTCCCTTCTTTTTGGACTTCCGGATTCCTTGCTGATTGCAGGTCTAGGAGAATTCCTCAACCAGACACTATCCTACGGAATAACCATCACGACACCGCTATGGATCCTTCCTCCGCTGTTCAGAGCTTTGATCATCTCTCTTGTCAGCATGCATTTCAGAAAGAAGAAAGACAGACTCCAGAACCACAAAATCCTCTATTTCACGACCATCGTCCTGGCAGGACTTATCACCTCCGCATTCAACACCCTGGCTACCTATCTGGACGGAATCATATACGGCTATCCTGTAAATTTCATCCTTCTTACCACCCTTGTCCGGTTTTTGATCAATGCCATAACGGCAGTCATCCTATCCCTACTTGCATTACCGGTAAGCAGAGGCCTAGAGAAAGCCATCTCTCACACAGAGAAGACTTCGGAGAAAACAAATGAGTGAATCCCTATACGACCAGTTCAAGAACACGGAAGAAAAATACCCGGAAAACCTCGCCCTACGCTTCGAAAGGAAAACCTATACCTACCGAAAACTCGAAAAGGAAATCAGAGACTGCGCAAGAAGACTTACCTCTCTTGGCATAAAGAAAGGAGACGTCGTCTCCGTCTCGCTGCCCAACTGTCCGATTTCCGTCCACCTTTTCTATGCCATCTCCATGCTTGGTGCCATATCCTATAACATCCACCCTCTTACCAAAGCAAGTCAGATATCCAAGATGATGAAGAAAGCAGGATCCAGAATCCTCGTTTCCTTATCCCTGAACAGCAAAGACCTCAACGACAACCTGGACAAGGAGATCACCTGTATCATCGTAAACCCCTATTACCGGGAAAACATCGTCAAATATCTCGTCGTAAGAAAAAGAAGCAAAGAAAAAGGAAGACTAATTCCCTACGAATCCATAAAGAAGGCAAAAGAAGTCCAGATCAGCCATCCAGACGAGAATGACGACAGCGTCTATCTCAACACCGGAGGGACAAACGGAGAACCCAAGGTCGTCCGCCTGTCCAACGAAAGCATCAACTACCTGGCCAGACAGGGCTATCCGCTCATCCAGGGAAAAGTAGAAGACATCAAGATATTGACAGCCATCCCGCTCTTCCATGGGTTCGGGCTAGGAATGGGTGTCCATACCCCATTAAGTGCAGGAGCCTCGACACTGCTCATGCTCAAGTTCAACACCAAAGAAGCCATAAGATACATCCAAAAAGGCCAGGCAACCGTACTTCTTGGCGTACCTGCCCTTTATAACGCTCTCCTCTCCAGGAAGAAATTCTATGGTCCTTTCCTGAAGAAGCAGATCATCGCCTATATCGGAGGAGACAACGTTCCCAAATCGCTGTTGGAAAAGTGGAACAAGACCATGGAAAAATACGGTTCCAAAGCAAGGCTATACGAAGGATACGGACTGACGGAAACGGTGACCTGCTGTTGTGTCAACACCAGGTTCAACAGAAGCCGCGAAAACTCGATCGGACATCCACTCAAAGGAATCGATGTCCTGATCCGGGACCCTATGACAAACCAGATCAAAGGGCCCGATCAGGATGGGGAAATCATGATCGCAGGTCCGACTCTGATGAACGGTTATCTGAACCAAAGCGGAAACGAAGACGAGGTCTTCGTGACCATAGACGGAAGAAAATATCTTTCCACCAAAGACTGGGGATACAAAGACGAGGACGGATACCTCTATTTCCGTCAGAGAATGAGAAGAATCGTCAAGATCAACGGAGAAAGCCTCTGTCCGAAGGATGTCGAGGACATCGTTCTGGAAGACAAGAACGTCTATGAAGCCTACTGCTATGGGGTAAAGGATCAAAAAAGAGGGCACTGCTTCCGCCTTGCCGTATCCAGAAACAGCCAATTCGAGCTGGAAGAGGAAAAACTCAGGGAAGAACTCTTCTCCATCATCCGGAAAAAACTTCCGCCCTCCTATCTTCCGGATCAAATCGATATCTATGAAAAGCTACCTCACACTGCAGTTGGAAAAATCGACACGACAAAATTCAAGGAATCCTGATTGAAAAGACATCCGCGCGATGTCTTTTTTAGGAACAAAAAAACAGTTTCCGCTACCGGTCAATCAGACCAGATAGAAGAAACTGCCGATAAAATACAATATCAGTCGATCCTTACGGTATAGCTTGTGACATCAGTGACGACTTCGCCGTCGATCTGAAGGCCGCATGGTTTATCGAAGCTGACCTCGATTTCCTTTCCGCTAAGGACAAAGACATGCTTCTTGTCCTTGACATGCTCGCCTTTGAAGATCTTCGGAAAGAGCATCAGGGTACCGAGTTTGCCACGTCCATGGATCGTAACAAAGGAAAGCAGTCTTTCCGCACGGTTCTGATTCGGTGCAATCATCATACCACCGCCATAATAGCGGCCATACATGCTGGATGCCAGATAGACCTTGTCGAATTCATAGCTCTTCCCATCCACCTTGACAGAACAATGCCTTGGGACATAGGACTTGAGCAGAAGTGAAATCGTGATATTGGAATAATTGATATCCTTCTTTCCTTCCTTCTTCATCTCTTCGGCCTTGACACAGCATTCTCCGTCGATGCCATAGCCGATGCCGTTGATGAAACGGTATGTCTTGTCTTTCACGGTGATGGTCGGAAGATGAAGGAGCTTGTCATTGAGCGGAATCAGATGATCCTGATTCTCCTTGTCCTTCTGATCATTGAGGAAATCGTTTCCGGTTCCCGAAGGAAGAAGATAGAGTTCACATGGGAAAGAAGAAGGATCGAACGCATTGATGAAATGATTCAATGTTCCGTCTCCTCCGGCAAGGATGACCTTGTCCTCCCTTCGGAACTTCTTGACTTCTTCGTTCCAATCCAAATCCGTAGAAAGAAGCTGGATGTTCTCCTTCCATTTCTCCTCAAGAGCTTTCTTCTGAGGAAGAACATCCCTTTCCCCGTTGTTGTTGTCGGAAAAAGGATTGTAATAAAGATAGACCATTTGTTTACCTCCTATTTGGTAAAGTCCTCTAACACCTTATCGTAACAGTACTGACTGATTTCATTTGTCGACTTATCCAGATAGTCTTCCTTGCGAAGGACAAGAACGACATTGGCAGTAACCGTCGTAGAACGGAAAGGAATGTTCTTCTTGATTCTTCTTGTATTCTTCAGGTCGATCACGACGATCGGACACTCGCTCTTATAGGCGATCTTGAAGCTTCCCGGATGGAACGGAAGAAGCGGTTTGTCCGTTTTGTTCCTTGTTCCCTCAGGACAGATGCAGACATGGCTTACATCGTCGGAAATGAGTTTGCTTGCCTTATTGATGGATTTGATGGCAAGACGTGGATCCTGGCGGTTGATATCGATGTATCCGGCCCTTTTAATGAAAGGACCGGCAATCGGGAAAGAGAAATTCTCGGGTTTTGTGACGCAGACAAACGGGCCTTTGATTTCCTCGATCATCAGCATCGGATCGAAATTGGAGTTGTGGTTGATGATGAACAGACATTTTTCCTTGGGAATCTTCTCGAATCCGTTTTTCTTGACGTGAATACGGAAAAGCTTGATGACCCACGTATCCGTGTTCTTTACTATCCAGTAGTAGAACTTAGAAAAACCATATTCCCTTTTCTTGTCGATGAAAAGCCCCCAGACAAGAAGGACGACGACCCAGAGCAAAAAAAGAACAATCCAGACAGGAAGGGCGAAAAGAAGAGAAACAAAGAAAAAATACCAAGCCGAATGAATGCAGACAAGATAGGTGAAATATCCCGATAGAACCAGGGACAGAATAAAAGAAACAATTGTTAAACTCATAACATTGATTCTAAAGATTCAAAAAAGAAAAATCCACTAAAAAAAGAACAAAGAACAAAATACAGAACAAATAAAACCCAAATGAACAATATCTTCGAAAGCAAAGAAAAAAGCCTCCACCCTAGGCATGGGCAGAAGCCTGTTTGGACAATGTGGAGCAGGAACGCTCGCAGATGAAGTTGAGATGGTCGCCGCAACGTTCCAGATTTCCGACCAGATTCACAAACACGTTGGAATTCTGTGGTTTGCATTCCCCTTTGGAAAGACGGTCCATATGCTGCTTGATCATCAGAGTTCTCTGATCATCGATTTCGTTTTCGATTTTCTGGGACTCAAGAAGAAGATACAAAGTAGGTTTTTCGACGATCTTCTCGGCATTGTCGAACTGCTTGGCCAGAAGTTCCTTCATCTTGGCAAGCTGCCCGAAGACAACGTTAGAGAAGACAAGACCGTCGTTCACCTCATGCATAGTATATCCTGTGATATTGTCGGCAACCTCGGTAAGACGGATGACATCGGCAACATCCAGCTGCATCTTGCTGAGGCGGGAGTTGATGTCCTCGCTGACACCCAGGGATTGGATCTTGACGATATATTCCGTAAGCTTCCTTGACATCCTCAGAACCTCATCCTGGATAGCATCGATTTCCTTCTTCTTTTCCACGTTCTTTTCGAAGAAAGCATCGATAGCAAGATTAAGATCCTGGAAAGCTATCTTGGTAATCTCATGATAGTAGCGGATCGACTGTGCGAAAGCGATAGCCGTATTCTTAAGGAATCTCTCATCAATCAGCTCATCGACATTGCTGGATTCGCTCTTCTTTTCCGGAACAATCCAAGTAGCAAGTTTGACAAAGACCTTGATGAACGGGAAGAAGACAATCGTACAGGCAAGATTGAAGAAGGTATGGAACATAGCAATCTGCTCCTGCGGGGAATCCTTGAACCATTTTGCGAATGTGACATCATTGAACTGCGGGACACACATAAGAAGGATGAAGAAAAGAAGGGAACCGAAGAAATTGAACAGAAGATGGATGACAGCCGAACGTTTTCCGTTGACCGTAGATCCGATAGCACTGAGAAGTGCGGTAGAAGTAGAACCGATGTTCGTTCCCAGAATCAGGAACAGAACCGAATTTCCACCATTTCCAACCGTAGCCCCAGCCATCGTCAAAGCAATCACGATGGAAGTGATAGCCGAAGAGGACTGAACCAAGGCGGTAGAGACAATACCGATCAGAAGAAGCAAGAACGGATTATTGACGGCAGTAAGGAAATTCTGGATTTGCGGAATTCCGTTTATCAAAGACTTCATATGATTCGTCATTACTTCAAGACCCAGGAACAGAAGACCAAGACCGATGATCATCGAACCGATGTCACCGACCTTCTCCTTCTTCTTGACGAAGAACTGCTGCAAGACGACACCAAGCATCGTCAAGGCAATCATCACCTGGGAAATCGGAAGGTCTCCCAAGGCAACAATCTGCGCCGTGATTGTGGTACCGATGTTTGCCCCCATAATATAGCTTGTAGCCTGGGCAAGCGTCATTGCCCCGGCGTTGACAAAGCCGACCACCATGACGGTGGTAGCACCAGAGGACTGCATAATCATTGTGGCAAGCGTTCCGATTCCAAGACCAAAAAAAGGATTTTTGCTTGTCTTCGAGAATAATTTCTTCAAAGAACCTGTCGCCAGCTTTTCCGTAGCCTGCTGAAGGAGATTCATTCCGACCAAAAAAGCGGCCAAACCTCCTACGATAAGCAACACGCCCTTTACAATTTCTGTGGTTGTCATTACTTTTCCATTATAGAAAACAAAACAAGCTAACTGCAATAAAAAATTGATATTTTTCAACAGGAAGGCAGTTCAAGAGCGATGGAAATAGCCCAAAAAATTTTACTTTTGTATAAAACTTATTTCGAATTCAAGAAACACAAGCAAAGCAAACAGACTTACAACCTTTCAGCATCCAAAAAACGGCTCAACAAAATAGGTGGCACAAATAGGCCACCCATCCGTTAAAGCAGGAAAATATTATCCTTTTCACATTCCTCAATCATCTTCTTCGGCCAAAGCGAACACTGGATTTCCCCGATATGGGCCTTCCTGAGAATGAACATACAAAGCCTGGACTGTCCGATGCCCCCTCCGATTGTCAAGGGAAGCCTGTTCTCCAGAATGGCCTTTTGGAAAGGAAGCTTTTCCCTTTCTTCCTTCCCGGATAAGATAAGCTGCCTTTTCAGGGAAACATCATCCACACGGATACCCATACTGGAAAGTTCCAGGGCGATATCCAACAGCGGATAATAAACAAGAATATCTCCGTTCAGGTTCCAGTCATCGTAATCCGGAGATCTTAAGTCATGTTCCTTCCCGTCGGAAAGCTTACCTCCGATGCGCTGAATGAAGACAGCCTTCTTCTCCTTGGTAATCAGATATTCCCGTTCCTTAGGACTCTTGTCCGGATACATCCTCAGAAGATCTTCCGAGTCAACGAATGTAATATGATTCGGAAGAATCGGATGGATATATTCGTAGCTGTAGGACATAAACATTTCCAGAGAAAGAATCGTCTTGTAGATTTCCTTGACCGTCTTTTCCAAATAGGCAATCGACCTATCCTTTTTCGAAATCACCTTCTCCCAGTCCCATTGGTCCACATAAAGGGAATGGATGTTGTCCAGCTGTTCATCCCGGCGGATGGCATTCATATCCGTGTAAAGTCCCTTATGCATCTTGAACCCATATTTCTCAAGAGCATAACGTTTCCACTTCGCCAAAGACTGAACCACCTCTCCGTTGACGTTTGGTATATCCTTGATATCGAATCCCACCGGTCTTTCGACGCCGTTGAGATTGTCGTTCATGCCGCTTGTGGGATCCACAAAAAGCGGAGCAGAAACCCTCCGAAGGTTCAAGGAGCTGGCAAACGAAGTCTGGAAAAAATCCTTGATGCTCTTGATGGCTTTCTGCGTCTCATATAAGGAAAGTTTCGACTTGTAGTTCTTAAGCGGCATAGTTTTCATGGTTACCTCCGATCAGCAGTTCTCCTGTTCGTCTTTCTTATGTGTAATCTCCAGCTCCTTAACAATTTCCTCCATCTTCTTCTCATCCAGTTTGTATCCGAAGTGGAGAAGAGCCCAAGATGCACCAAAACAGACCAAGATGACTCCGATGACAATCGCTCCGAACAGGACAAGCTGTCCCCTTGAGATTCCGCTCATCGAAGAGGCAATCGTCGTATCGCGGATCAACGTTGCCGCCTCCTTCTCTGCTTCCGTCACATTTCCGGCAATAGCCGCATTGTATGTCCCTTCCGCATTGGAAATCGCATTGATGGCCGCGCTTGTTCCGGTAAGAGCAAAGACCAACCACTGAAGTCCGCGGTTCAGACCGCTGGCCAGTTTGACATCCAAAGGTCTCCAGGCAAAACCAATGGATTCCTTCCTCTCTCCGTATTTCCATTCACCATAGTCGATGGAATCCTGGAACATGACAAGAAGGGCAAGATAGAAGACACCTGTCGCACCGAAGAAGAAAAAAGAAAACAGATAATAAAGCGACATCGACCCGGAAAAGACCCAGAAGATATTGCTAGTATCGGGAGTATTATAGGCCAAAGGGGTTTCTCTGAAAACAGGAAATGCGATGAAGAAGAAAAGAAGATAACTGACGAAAATCACAATACCCATCGCCGTCAGAATCCTCTGCTTGGACATCTTCTTGGCAAGGAAAGGATAAAAAGCCTGAGCGACAAGGGTAGCAAGAACATAGATGACCGAAATGACCATGGCGACAAGTCCACCCTTGTTTCCGCCATATCCGAACACCATATAGAAGTAGTTTGTTCCGATACCGGTCAGAATGAATTCCGCAAAATAGAAAAGAAGAAGGCTCAATGCACAGCATCCAAGCTGTTTGTTCTTGAAGACAATACGGAACAGATCGAGAATGGAGGATTTTTCCGAAATCTCCTCCTGTTTGATATCCCTTTTCTTTTCCTTGCAAAGGAAATAGACCACAAGCTGGGACAGAAGGAACAGTCCGGCAATCACAATACCGGTCACCATGTAGATTCCCTTGGTCGAGGCCTTGAAGGTTCCAGGAAGAAGAATCATCAGAATGTTCATCAAGAACGTTCCGATCGTCGCAGCAATCGCAGTATTGGTGGTAAGCTTTGCCCTCATCTTCTGATCGCTAGTCAAAGCAGGGAGCATCGACCAATAACCGATGTCGTTCATCGTGAAGAAGGTATCCCATAGAACATACATCACGATCATGAAGGCGACATATCCCCACCCGGACACAAGCCCAAGAGAAGGAATCATGAACATCAAGGAAACGCAGACGGCATTGCCGATCGCACCTAGGGCAATCCAAGGTCTGAACTTTCCCGACTTGAAATGGCATTTTTCCAGAATAAATCCCATGATAGGATCGTTGATACCGTCCCAAAGAAGGGCAATCATCATGGCGATGGTGATTACACCGTACTGAGACGTGAATACATCCTTGTCCGGAGAAAGGACTCCGGCCGTAATGGCATACTGCATCAAAAACGTACCGATCAAAGTATAGCAGGCATCGCGGAAGATACCCGACCACGGATACAGAATCTTCGTCAGCGTGGGAACTTTGTTCCCTTCAAACGTCTTAGCTTCCAGTTTCATTTTCTATTCCTTTCCTGAAACAACCGTCCAACACAATCCCGGCAATCTTCTCAACCTGATGGGAATAAGAATCCTTATCAAGAATCCCGCTGAAATACAAAGCCTCATAGGAAGAAGAAAGCATCAGAACAAGAAGATCGATATCCAAATCCTCCCGGATGATTCCAGCCCTCTTTCCCTCTTCCAGAAGAGCACGAACATAATCCCATTGGACCAGATAGGCTTTCTTCAGTTCCATCTCGAATTCCGGCTCTTTCTCAAGAAGAGTAGCCATCTTCGGAAAATCGATTTCCTTCTCCCATTCCGTATGGATGGAAAGAATGGATCTTATCTTTTCGCTTATGGACAAAGAACAGTCATCGAAGATTTCCTTCTGTCTGCTGACTACCTCATCCAGAACACAGTCGAGAATATAAAGATAGATGTCGCTTTTCGAGGCAAAGTACTTGTAGATGGTCTTCTTGGAAATATGAAGTTTCTCGCTAATACCATCCAACGTTACTTTGTACCCCTTTTTGTTGAACTCCTGGAGGAACTGAGCGACAATCCGTTCCTTTATGTCCAAGTGACCCATATAGAAACTATTTCTCCTTTCTCAGTTTCCTTCAATATGCTCTGTAATCGCTTACACTACAATGTTTTTTTAAAATAAATTCCATATAATTACAATTTAACACTTATTGTATTCTATTATTATTTATATCCTGTCATGTCGAAGCAATTCAGCAAAGCAAAATCAAAGGGCTTACAAACAGCAAAATATTTTTCCTTTCTTTTTTCCTCACCATCCATTATGCTAAGAATATGAAAGCAAACATAAATTTTGATTGGAAGTATGTCTCAGGATTCAAAAAAGAATACCTATCCCAGATGCCGGAAGAAAGCCTATCGGTAGATATTCCCCATAGTCCCGTAGTACATCCGGAGAACTATTTTTCCGAAGAAGACTACCAAGGAATCTACACCTATGAAAAACACTTCGACAAACCCACGACAGATGACACCAGGTTCGAACTTGTCTTCGAAGGAATCATGCTGAAAGCCCACATCTACCTAAATGGAAAAGACTTAGGAAGCCATATCAGCGGATTCTTCCGGATACAGATTGACATCACGGAGGCAATAAAGGAAAAGAATAACAGACTGGTCGTAGTTGTCGACTCAAGAGAAGACGGAAACATTCCGCCGTTTGGAAAAGTCGTAGACTATCTTACCTTTTCCGGAATCTATCGTCCTGTCTACCTTCTCTCCCACAAGGAGACCTATTTCAGACGCCTTGACATTCTGAAAAGCGACCAAAAAGGAAACCTGCTTCTAAGACCGGATGTCTCAACAGACAAAAACAACTATAGAATCAGATATCGGATCTATGACAACAATAACACCCTGATTCTCGAAACCGGAAAAGAAGAAATCCAGATAAAGAATCCAAACCTTTGGGACTTGAATTCACCCTATCTCTACCGACTTGTCGCTTCTCTGATCCAGGACGGAAAAGAAGTGGACCGCGAAGAAAGAAGTATCGGATTCCGTGACTATGAATTCAGAAAAGACGGATTCTATCTCAACGGGAAAAAGAAAAAGCTCATCGGACTCAACCGGCATCAGACCTATCCAGAACTTGGATGTGCCATGCCAAAAGCAGGACAGATCGACGATGCGAATATCCTCAAATACCAATGCGGATGCAATATTGTAAGAACCTCACATTATCCCCAAAGCGAAGATTTCCTAAACGAATGCGACCGTATCGGACTCTTAGTCCAGACCGAAGTACCTGGTTGGCAATATGTAAGCAAAGACAACCAGACATGGAGAGAAAACTTCTTGAGCTTCATCAAGAAGATGGTAGAAAAGGAAATGAACCATCCCTGCATTCTTTCCTATGGAATACGTGTCGATGAATCGATTGACGATGACAAACTCTATTCCAAAGCCATACAGATCTGCAAAAGTATTGATCCTAATCGAGCAACCACAGGAGTCAGAAATTTCAAGACCAGTTCCTTTTTGGAAGACTACTATTCCTACAACGACTTCTCCTGTTCAAATCTCAGACACGGACTGGATAAGCCATCCTCGATCAAAGCCGCCAAAGGAAAACCTATTCTGATCTCAGAGAACATGGGCCACATGTATCCGACCAAACAATACGACGAACCGGAAAGAAGGCTTGAGCATGCCCTAAGACACTTAAGGGTCTTAAACGATGCCTACAAATACGACTACATGGGAGAAATCGGATGGTGTGCCTTCGACTACAATACCCACAAAGACTTCGGAAGCAATGACCACATCTGCTACCACGGAATCATGGATATCTACCGCAATCCGAAAGCCGCATTCTACAGTTATCAGAGTCAGAACTCAAAAAACATCATGATGGAAGTCATCAATCCCTATCAGGCCGGAGACTATGACGAATGCAGAATCCTGCCTCTCTATGTCCTGACCAACGTCGAAGCTGTAAGACTCTACAAGAACGACCGACTCATCTCCACCTTCTATCCCGATAAGAAAGACTATCCGGATCTTCCCCATCCTCCGATCGTCATCGACGATTTCATCGGCGAGACCTTCGACGAAGGCTTCAGCAGAAAAGAAAGCAGATTACTTGTCAAAACATTGAACTATGTCGGAAGAGTCGGAGTCGCAAACATGAGGATTGGAAAAGTCATCCATTCCTTCCTAATTGCCATGTCGCACGGAAAAAACATGGACGACTTCACTCAATGGTATTCCAAATACGTCACCTGCTGGGGAAGCAAGTCAAGCATTCTGAAAATCGTCGGACTGATCGACGGAAAGGAAGTCATCCAGAAAGAAATAGGTCCCTCCACTAAGTTCCACTACAAAGTCACACAGACAAAGAAAGAACTAAAGAACGAAGAAACATACGACGTCTCCAGAATCAGCGTGTTCTACCTGGACGAATACGAAAACCAGTGCCATTATGCCTTCAAGTCCCTGAAAATCGATACCGATGGACCCATCCAGATCATGGGAAGAAACGAAGTCATCCTGAAAGGAGGAGACGCCTCCTTCTACATCCGTTCCAATAAAACCAAGACAAAACAGGAAGCAAGTTGCATCATTCATACCGACCAAGAAGACATCTACATCCGATTCATAGTCGAATAACCGGGCAAGTCCCGGTTTTCTTATCGTCTTCTTTGTCTTCAATTCATGTACACTTGTTTTCAAACCTAAAACAAACTATAATAGGTCAACCAAAGAAAGGCACCCATATGTTCTTCAGCACAAGAAACAAAAATCTCAGAGTCACAGCCAGCAAGGCGATTCTAGACGGGCTAAGCAAGGACGGAGGACTCTATCTTCCAGAAGAAATCATCCCTTTGGACTATGAACAAGTCCTCAACGACGATTACGTGACACTCGGAACAAAAATACTGGGACTCTATCTAGATGACTACCAGGAAGAAGAACTGACCCAATGCCTCAGAACAGCCTATGACAAGGAACATTTTCCGAAGAAGATCTTCGGCCTCAGCACGGAAAAAGATCATACCTTCCTTGAACTCTTCCATGGTCTTACCCTCACCTTCAAGGATATGGCACTTTCCCTTTTCCCTTATCTTCTGAGCAAAGCCAGGGAAAAACACCCCGATACCAAGCCGATTCACATTCTTACCGCCACCAGCGGAGATACCGGAAGCGCAGTACTTTCCGGATTTTCCAAGCAGGCCGGAATCAAAGTATCCGTACTTTATCCCGAAAACGGAATCTCAAACATCCAGGAAAAGCAGATGCTTTCTTTTACCAGTGCCTATAGTAGGGCCTATGCTCTTAAAGACGCCAATTTCGACGATTGCCAGAGTCTTGTCAAAAAAATGCTTGTCGAAGGGAACAGAAAGGAAACATTCACCTCGGCAAATTCCATCAACATCGGGCGCCTTCTGCCCCAGATCATCTACTACTATGCCAGCTACATTCAAATGATCAAAAAAGGCATTCTAGAAAAAGGTGAAAAAATCGACATCATTGTACCAACCGGAAATTTCGGTGACATCTTTGCCGCATACCTTTCAAAAAGAATGTCGCTTCCCATCTCGAAGCTTGTCATTGCCTCAAACGAAAACAGAATACTGACAGATTTTCTCGATACCGGAGTCTATGATCTCAACCGGAAATTCATCAAGACCAACTCTCCGAGCATGGACATATTGATTTCCTCAAATCTTGAGCGGCTTCTCTCTCTTACCCTTAAGGACGATCAAAGAATCGTTTCTCTTATGGAAGATCTGAAAACAAAAAAGAAATTTGAAATCCAACAAGAGGAGCTGAATCAAATCAGGGAAGATTTCTCCGCCATAAGTATCGACCAAAGGCAAACAGAAGATGCGATCCTGAAATGTTATCAAAAGGAAAAACATCTTTTGGATCCCCACTCTGCCGTAGCCTATGCTTCCTATCTAAGAAGAAAAACGAAACATCATACTCTGATTGTCCAAACGGCATCCATGCTCAAATTCCCGGAAACCATTCTTGAATCCTTGCATATTCCATACAAAAGCAAAACAGATGCACTCGATACCCTGATAAAAAACACAAATACCCTTCTTCCTTCCCATCTAAGAAAAGCCCTAGAAGAAAAGACCGAAAAAGAAAGCATAACAGAAAATGAATTCAGAAAGAGAATAACATCCGATTTCTCCTATCGGATCAAGGTCCCGGCAACCAGTGCCAATCTCGGTCCGGGATTCGATGTCATGGGCATCTCACTTTCCCTGTATAACACCTATCTCTTCCGAAGAAGCGAAGAAGACATCCTGGTCGGATTCGAACCAGGTTATTCCGAAAAAGAAAACAACCTGATCCTCGCCTCCTATCAATACGCCTTCGCTAAGAGGAATCTTCCCTATCAACCCATCTATATCAAACAGGAAGAAGCAAACATACCACCTTCAAGAGGACTGGGAAGCTCGGCAGCCTGCATCATATCCGGCCTACTCATGGCAAACGAAATCCTCAACCATCTCTATACCAAAGAAGAAATCTATCAGATGGCCGTACAGATCGAAGGCCATCCGGACAACGTCGGATGCCTAGTCTATGGTGACCTTGTCGTCAACGTCAGAAAAGAAGAAGGAAATTATATTCCGGTCAAAATAAGAACCTCACCAAAGCTAAATTATCTTCTTGTAATACCGAACAATAAGACAAGCACATCACTGGCAAGAAAACTCCTGAAAGAAGAATACCCCCTAAAAGACTGTGTCCTGAATCTGTCCCATGTCCTCGGAATGGAAAAAGGACTCGAAGAAGGAAACCTGGACCTAATCTACGAATCCATCCAGGACAGAATCCATGTTCCCTACCGGAAAGAAGGAATACCGGATTATGACACCCTTCTTTCCCTGTCCAGGAAATACAGAATCCCTTTCACCATCTCCGGTTCAGGATCTACAACACTGTTTGTCCTGGACAAGAAAAAGGAAGAAATCATCGAAGAAATCAGAAACGCCACAGATTCCAAGGTAATCCTTGTTTCCTGTGAAAGAAACAGCCCAATAGCGACCATCCTGGAGGAAGAAAAAAATGAAAAATGAATTCTATATTGTCAGGAAGGAAATCCTTCCCGACAATGTCGAAAACATACTGAAAGCAAGGGAACTCATCGAAAACGACGGCTACAGCATAACCGATGCCTGCGAAAAAGCAGGGATCAGCCGGTCAACCTTCTACAAATACAAAAACGACATCTACCAGATGGACAACAGAGAAAGCAAGAAGATGATCATCACCTTCAAAGTTGACGATGTTCCGGGAGTACTCAACTCCATCCTCGCCTTCCTTTTCTCGGCCGGAGTCAACGTACTTACCATCAATCAGAACATGCCGGTATCCAACACGGCATTCATCCTCCTTACTCTGGATATCAAAGACATGAAGATGACATCCGAGGAACTTGTTTCGAACACGGTAAAACTTTCTCATGTCAGAAAGGCAGAGATCATCGCCTATGAATAATGTAGCCATCTTCGGATACGGAACGGTAGGTTCCGGTGTCTATGATTACCTGAAAGACGACAAAGAAACAAACGTCAAGTATATCTTTGACAGAGAAGACAAAAGAGAAGAGCTCAAAAGCCGACTCAATACCGATTATAACTCCATCATCCATGACAAAGAAATCGATACCATCTTCGAATGTCTAGGAAAAGACACATTGAGTTATATCGTAATCAAAGAGGCACTGAAACAAGGAAAGAACGTCATCACTTCCAACAAAGAAACCATAGCGAATCACCTCAAGGAATATTCGGATTTAGCCCACCAGTATCACTGTTCTTTACAGTTCGAGGCAGCTGTAGGCGGAGAAATCCTCCTTCTCTATCCTTTGATGATCGAGTCCTCTTTCGAAAACATCATCGAAATCAAAGGAATCCTGAACGGAACCACAAACTACATCCTGACCTGCATGGAAAGACAAGGTATCTCCTTCGAAGAAGCCTTAAGACAGAGCCAGGAAAGAGGCTTTGCGGAAAAAGATCCAAGCGACGATATACTCGGATACGATCTCATCCGGAAATCCGCAATTCTCCTTTCCGTTCTCTCTAGAAAAGAAGTCGACCAGAAACAAATCATCTCTTTTCCGATGAACAAAATCACCAGGAAAATCCTAGAAAATATCGAAGCGGAAAACCTCACACTGAAATACATCACGGACATCCGCCATCAGAAAGATTCATCCTCCGTTTTGATTTCCCTTACCGCTTTGGAAAAAGAAGATGCACTTTCAAGAATCGAATACGAAAACAATGCCATACTCATCGAGAACAACCGAAGTGCCGATAGTCTGACCTGTTCGAAAGGAGCAGGAAAGTATCCCACAGCTGACAGCATGCTCCAGGATTATCAGAGAGTGAAGAATCACATCGAATATCCACTTCAGATTGAAGGCAAAGAACGACTATCCAGCAGCGTTTCCGGAACCTTTTTTGCCTATAAAGGAAATGACAGAACCATCCTGAATGACCCCAGTATAGAAACGCTGAACAGCTACGATGTCGTCATCCATGTAAACAGAGAAAACAAAAAATGAAAAAATTCTTCAGATTCGGTAACTCATCCCTATCCTGTTTGGAAGAATTCAAGAAGATGAGAGAGATCATCCTATCCGATCCGGATAGGAAAACCATCGTCGTCTCTGCCATCGAAAAAAGGAATCCAGAAGACAACAAAACCACCAACCTAGTCTATCTTGCCTATCAGCATACCAAATACCCTGTTGATTTCAATCCACTGTTCGAAGAAAAGCAGAAACGGTATTGGAAAACACAAAAAGAACTTCATTTGAAAATCAATCTGGAAGAAGAATTCACAAGAATCAAACATTAGGACATTTTGGAAAAAGAACTCATCTCCAAAAGAGAATACTTCTCTGCCAAACTGATGGCCGATTATCTCGAATATGATTTTGTCGAAGAAAAAGATCTCATTGCCTTTACCTATGACGGAAATCGGCGAAGAAAAGACAATCGTACAAATAAAGAATACATCCGTTTCCCATGATAAGATGGTTGTACCTGTTTTTTCTGAACCATCCGAACGGAAAGATTTGTCACACCTTCTGATGCCGGTGATAACTTTTATAAAACCTTTATGAAGTCTTATTTGAAGTGTTTCCAATTATTTATCTCTTTTTATCTCCATTTCGGACATCTCAATTTAGTTAATGATGAAACTTCAAGCCTGTCAACGACCTGGAAATTCAAAGTGAAACCCTTATGGACATTCCCTTCAGAAAAAGTCGGTTGAATCAAAAAAGACTATTCAGGGAAGTCATAGGAGAAAACTGGATAACACCGAAGAAACCCCCCAAGACAATGATTGGAAGAAATCAGCCGTGATGATGGATGGAATGAAGGAAATCCATGACATCATCAAATTCTGCCTTGAATGCCTCGAAGGTTCCCTTCAGTTCCATCGTGAATTCGAAGACATCCTCCGTATAGAAGGCTCTTCTCAGAAGAAGAGAAGAATCCTTCATTACAGACAGGGAAAATACTCTGTCTTTTTTGTTGAAAGCATTGATCGAAGAACCTTTTTCAATTCTATCGACCAAAAACGGAAAATAGACATCCATCTCTACATAACCTGTTTCAAAAAAAATCATTTCCAAGTGGAAGGAAACAGAATCATCATAGGAAAAATCCTTCTGGAACCGAATCCCTTTGTCCTTGTTCTGTCCAAGGATTGCTTCTATATGATCAAAAGATGCCTGGAATTCCTTTTCGAACTGTCTTTCTATGATCGTAGACAAAGAATGAAGATCAAGCATGTTTGCGTACCTCGTTTACAAGACGAACAAAAGCCTCAGCATCATAATCGAAAACATATCCGAAGAAAGCACCCAGCTTAATAACGGCGTCCCTTTCGTCCAGGACGGTAAGTTCCCTGCGATGAAAAACAAGTCTGCCATCCTCAAAAAAGGCAAGAACAAAAGGATTCGAAAGCCTAAAAGCGTTCAATGCCTCAAAATCCTCTCTCTTCAGAATGCAGGAAAGGGAAAAAGAAGCAGCCGAATTCCCAATAGAAAAGGAACAATAGAAAGGATAATCCAGCTGAGAATCCACAAACGAAAACGAACCCTTCAGAAAAGAACCACTTGCCTCCAGGCTCTCAATGTCAAGCTCCGGATATTCCTTTTTCCACTCCTTTAGAAAACGTTCTTTCTCCATCTTTTTTCTCCTTTCCGAATGATATTATTGTATCATCTAAGCAAATAAGGCAAAAGAAAAGACAGCCCAAAACGGGCTGTCTATATGTTGTACAAAGAAGAAAACTACATCAACTTCATGAACAGCTCTTTGACCTGTTCCTGAGTGGCTTCTCTCGGATTTCCAGGATAGCAGGCATCCTTGAGGGCATCTCTGGAAATATTGTCGAGATCTTCCTTCTTGATTTCCGGGCACTTATCCGGAATACCGACATCATTGCCGAGTTTCTTCACGGCAGCAATGGCAGCAGCTCTGTATTCGTCCTGAGACATCTTATCGACATCCTTGACACCAAGAGCGATGGCAATATCCTTGTACTTGGTACCGGAAACAGGAGCATTGAATTCCATGGCAATCGGAAGAAGCATAGCGCAGGCCTTTCCATGCGGAATATCATAGTAGGCAGAAAGAGTATGGGCCATGGCATGATCGATACCAAGACCGACATTGGAGAATCCCATACCGGCGATATACTGGCCAAGAGCCATGCCTTCTCTTCCATCCGGATCATTGTTGACAGCAGCTCTGAGGTTCTTTCCGATGATTTCGATGGCCTTGATATGGAACATATCGGACATTTCCCAGGCACCCTTTGTGATGTAGCCTTCGATGGCATGAGTCAGGGCATCCATACCGGTGAAGGCAGTAAGGCCCTTCGGCATAGAGGACATCATATCCGGATCGACAAAAGCGACAACCGGAATATCGTGGACATCGACGCAGACGAATTTTCTGACCTTTTCCGTATCAGTGATGACATAGTTGATGGTAACTTCAGCAGCAGTACCGGCAGTAGTCGGAACGGCAAAAATCGGAAGAGCCGGCTTCTTGGTCGGAGCAACACCCTCCAAAGAACGGACATCAGCGAATTCCGGATTGGTGATGATGATCCCGATAGCCTTGGCAGTATCCAGGGAGGAACCACCGCCGATAGCCAAAAGGAAGTCAGCACCGGCCTTCTTGCAGGCCTCGACACCACCAGTCACATTTTCGATGGTCGGATTCGGCTTGATGTTGGTATAAAGCTCATAAGCAATGCCAGCCTTGTCGAGAAGATCCGTAACCTTAGCGGTGACTCCGAATTTGACAAGGGAAGGATCAGAGCAGACAAGAGCTTTCTTGAATCCTCTGTTCAAAGCTTCCGGAACGATGTTTTCGATAGCACCATGTCCATGATAAGAAATCTCATTCAGAACGAAACGATTTGCCATAAGTTTGGCTCCTTTCTATATACTTCGATTATTATAAAATGTCCAATGAAAACTATCTATCCAAATCCGTTTGATTTTGAACAAATTATCACGAAAATGACAAAACAAGCAGACTTAAAACCGAAATCAAAGCAAAAAAATCAAATTCAATCACAAATACCAAAAAAACATTCCAACTAACGTCCGATATCCTTTCCGTTCACTTCCACATCCGAAACAGCGTCCGAAGCAAAAATTTCCTCACCCATAAGATTCCGATACTCGTCATCCACAGAATACATGAAATTCGAAAGTGAGATTTTCCGGCATCCAGCAAGATATAGTACGTTGGGCTTGCTGTCCTCGATGAACATCATTCCCTCACAGGGTCTAAGGTCCTTCTTGTCGATTGTCCATTTGGACTTCCGGTGAAGGAAAAGACTGACATTCGAGAAACGGATATTCTCAATCGCATCGGGAATCTCACCGTAAACGACGATTCCGTTTTCACAATCCATCATGAGATTCGAGAACGTGATATCGGAAATTTTCTGTTTGGTGACCTCTCCGCTCCGCCTCAAAGCGGTGATTGAAACAGGTTCCCCATATCCCCAATAATAAGGCTTGGCAAACGCACGGGTCGAAATACGGATATTCTCGAACAGGCAATGATCAATTTCGCCATCATCCCTAAGTTGGAAAGAGATGCCGCGGTTTGAATCATGGATATTAATGTTCTCGACATGGATATCATGGAACCTTCCACAGGATTCGCTTCCGAATTTTATCGCTCCGCTTGTGGACATCAGATCGCAATGGCTGACATGAACCTTTCCTAAGTCGCCGTATTTGCGATTCGCACTGGTATTCTTGAAGACAATGGCATCATCCGCACACTGAATGCTGCAGTCTTTGATTTCGACATTCTGGCAGTGGTCCGGATCAATTCCGTCGCAGTTGGCAAGTCTCATGTTGTTCCGGATGGAAACATGATCGATGAAAACATAACGGCATCCGACCAAATGAACCGTCCAGAAGGCAGAACGCCTAAGAAGAACATTCTCGATAACAAGATTCTCCACATCCTCCATGAAGATAAGAGGCATCCTGGGATAGAAAAGCCCGTCGATAAGATAGCGGTTCTGTTTCCCGTAGAAAATTTCCTCGTTGCCATCGATCACACCATCTCCGGAAATTCTGATATTCTTAGCATGCATAGCATAAAGGAAGAACATCTTCGGCTTCCCATCATAGTCGCAGTTTAAAAAGCTCGGTACATCAAGACTCTTCAACATCCTTTCCTTGGAAAACAAGGAGAAATCATCTCCGGCCTTAAGAACACATCCCTTTTCCAAAAACAACTCAATATTGTCTTTCAGTACAATCGTACCGGAGGAATAGGTTCCACTAGGAAGGCATACTCTACCTCCGCCAGCAGAAGCCAATTCATCAATGGCCTTCTGGATAATCGGGGAATTATCAGCAATTCCCTCTTTCAGAACACAGCGGATTGATTCCATAAAACACCACCTTTCAGGATAAGAATATTATATGAGAAGCGAAAGGAAAACCAAAAATCATTTCTTCCACTCAAAGAGATAGAATCCGATATAATAGAGGCAAGGAGAAAAACCATGAAAATTGCATTACCTTATGACGCTAAAAGCCAGGAACTGTTCCAGCATATGGGAAAGACAGAAGCCTTCAAAATCTATGAAATCGATGACAAAACGAAAACAGTCCAATCCACGGAAATCGTAAAGACAAACGGAGAAAAGCACGGCCAGATTGCCGACTTCCTTTCCGAAAAAGGAATCGATGTCCTCGTTTGCGGAGGATGCGGAGACAGAATGTACGATCTGCTCAAATCGAAAAACATCCTCTGCTTCACTTCCCAACAGGGAAACTGCGACAAAATCATCGAATCCTACCTGAATAATACGATGGAGAAAGTGAATAAACCGACCCATGCCTGCCACAACGGAGAATAAGACTGCAGATCTGAATACAGCCAAAGGACTTCCCTCATCCGACGAAAACAACTTCGAGAAAAGGAAAAAAGCAGCAGAAGAAGGATATACCTTCATTCTGTCCAAAGAAGTCTCGCTTTCAGCCTTGGACAAGTACAACGACGAAAACGAAATCCAGACCATGAAGGATCTTGCAAGAACCGATAACGAAACAAACCACTTCCACAATTTCCTCTTCTGCTATTCCGACGAGGCCATGGACCTTGTCAGGCCGCTTCCTTTCCTGGAGTTCTTCGGAGGATACGATGCACTGGTCATCGACCTGGATAAATGCCTCTGGAATTCGATGAGCGATGCAGAGACAATCCTTTTCAACAAGCTGTTCAAAGAATCCAAGAAACCCGTCTATATCTATTTTTCCTCCGATTCCTATCCCACTGTTCCGTTTGTAAAAGGGTTATCCGAAATCGGGCTTAAGGGAATCATCATCAAAGACAACGGAAACGAAGAAAAAATCGAAAATATCAAAAAAGAAGTCCAGGTCAAAATTCTCATCGAAAAAGGAAACATCATCCAATAAAGGAGACACCTATGCCAAACGGTATAGGTGTTTTCAATATTCTTAAAAGCCGCTTATAGATATCTTCTTAAATCCTCAATGATCTTTTCTGTCCTCATCCTAGCCCCCTCACTGGTAAGATGGTCGTCGATCTTATAGAAATCATAGGCCGGATAAAAAGAATCCTCCATCGAAGAGATGATCGGAAGATGAATCCTGTCGTTCAACAGTCGTTCTAGTTCTCTGCGGTTTTCAATCGTCGATTCCTTTGTCAAGGAATCGATGTTCCTCGGTGCATACGTATAAAGCACCTTTACATCCTTTGCTGTATAAGAGTCATAGAACGAATTGTATCGATCAAACAGCTCATCTGTAAACCTACTTACGGTATAGTCGATCTCAGGCTGATAGATTCTTCCGGAGAGAACGTCACCTTTTCTATCCAGGGAAAAATCCATATATTCGTTATAGATCTTGCTGTTATACTGATTTCCGTCATCGTCATAATAAAGAGGAGAAACAGAATAATCCTGACTATACATTTCTCTCTTCTCTGCCATATAGGCAAAAAAGGCATCGAACACACCCGTATACCGGGAAAGATCCACATAGGAAAAAAGCTGATAGTCGGCTTCTACCATTCTAAAGAAACGATAATCCAATTTCCTATCCACGAAGAACTGAAGATCCAAGGCATTGACATCGAATTCAGGGGAAACGAGAAGAACATCCCCATCGCTTAGAAAATGTTCGATGATCTCAAGCTGCGGCATCTGGTTGGTGTAGGCAAAGACCCCCATGTTGATAGGATGATAGTCAGGATAAGCAGCCTCAAGCAAAGAAGAATCATAACCGTATCGGGTCGTAGAGCCGGAGAAAAGGACGATTTTTCTTTCGTTCTGATACTGATAAAGCAGATCACACTTATCCGAGAATAAAGCAAAATACGTATTCATATAACAAGGATTGTTCCTTGTATTGATTCTAAGACTATGAATCGAGGTGTTGACAAAAGAAGAATCCGAAATGGCATAGAACTCATCAAACAAGGAAAGCGTTTGAATACGGCAATTCAGAAAACTACCATCTTCGATTCGATGTACGGAATAAGGTATAAACAATATATCCGCATCCGTGTTGATAAAGCAACCATTATCAATGGCAACAAGTTTCATTCCATCGATAAAAGATGGAAGAATAATCTCCTTTTCATTTCCGCAATAAGACACAAGCTTACATGTATCAGCCGAAAGTCTGGAGACGACAAAAGAAGAACGGGACGTCTCTTTTTTGAAATCAGCAACTAGTTTCTGGCATTTCCGATCGAACCTGCTTCCCAAAGGTATGCTTTCCTGCATACCATCCTCTTTATATCCGTATAACTGATAACCATCCTTTATTAAATCAAGATCCGGAAGATTGACTCTCTTATGTTCACGGTATAACGGATAACGGTAATCCTTTTCTTCTTCTCCGTTCAAACTTCCACCGGAAAAATCAACGGAAACAAAATCAGTAGTGGTAGAAACACTTACCAATGTCGGATAGAGAACATTCTTCAAAGTTAAAAATGCGGTATTCCCCGAATATTCCAAAGCATAATCATCATACGAGACAGCAGTTATTCTTGAATCATTCAAAAGACCAAGCTGAAAAGAGGCGTTTTCGCCTCTTTTGATTCTGACAGTAGGGGAAAACACCCGATAATCGTCACCTTTTTCAATCATGACTGTAATCCTGTCGTCCTTCACAAAGGATTGACAGGAAGTCAGAAGAAAAGGAAAAAGCAGCAAAGGCTCAAGCCATGTGTATTTCATATCGGAATCATTCTAAAGGAAAAAGACCGGAAGGACAAGAACAACCTTTACCTACCGGTCTTGAATTCGATTTAGATAATCTTCTTGTAATTGACGTGGAAAGCCTCCGCAAGTTCCTTCAGCTGATCATTGGTGATGGACTGTCTCACATGTCCCTGAGTCAGGAAATAGATCTGGGCAGACTTTTCCACTGTTTCCAAAAGGCCGAAGGCTTCGTCGATGGTCTCTCCCATTCCGAATACACCATGTGCTCCCCACAGAACAACTCGATAGTGTTCGGCTTTCTTGGCCGTAGCAAGACCGATATCGTTTCCACCGCAGAGCATCCAAGGAAGATAACCGACGCCTTCCGGGAAAACGACGATGCATTCGGTGGACATTCTCCACAAAGTGCGGGTGATTTCATCCTCATCCGGAGGAAGAACATATGTCAAAGCAAGCGTGTGGGTCGCATGGCAGTGCATGACGACATGGTGCTTCGGATCGATTCTGAGACGGGCAATATGTGACATCATATGAGATGGGAACTCACTTGTCGGAGCTCCACCATCCTCGAATCCCCAGAGAAGCTCAGCACTATGGCCGTCTTTTCCAATACGGACAATGCCGAGATTGGATTCCGGTGCGACTTCGACATTCTTGAAATATTTTCCGGTACCGGTAACAACAAATACCTTGCCGATCAGTTCCGTAGCATCAAAAGTGAAGTGAAAGACACGAATCGGATTTTCAGGAAGATAATTCTGATATTCTTCCGGATCGATGATGACAGAAACATTTCCGCCGTTTCTTTCATCCCAGCCAAGACGATACATATTGGTAGTCAGACGGATGACTTCTCTTACTGTAGGTAAATCAACGATTCTCATTTTGAATTTGCTCCTTCTTATTTTCTCTTAGCCAGAACATTTTTCTCGTAATCTTCGACGTCCTCAAGCCAGGAAGAACCGACTGCCACATGGTTCTTGTAGCAATAGTAATCATAGACGTCAGCCCAAGGCATTGCCTTGAATTCCTCGGTGAGAGCAAGACGCTTGGTATACTGAACCTTGTTTTCCATTTCGATCATCTTCTCTCTCGGTTCCAGATAAGCCCTCAACAAAGCTTTCTGGGTAGCGCGAGTACCGATGACCCAGGCCGCGATACGATTGATGGTTGCATCGAAGAAATCCAATCCGATATGAGTCCTGTCGATCAGCTGATCGCGGACAAGAGCCTGAGCAATACGATTGAGCTCATCATCCAGGATGACGACATGATCGGAATCCCAGTTGACCGGACGGGAAACATGAAGAAGAAGTTCCGGAGTATACATGAGTACGGAAGAAATCTTGTCGGAAATATATTCAGAAGGATGATAATGACCGCTATCAAGATTATCGGCAATCTGATGCTTGATGGCATAACCCAAATAGAATTCTGCACTTCCTACAGTATAGCTTTCGGCACCGATTCCAAAGAACTTGCTTTCAACGGCAAGAAGTTCGTTCTTCTTATCATAAGGAGTATCAAGAATCTCATCCAAAGATGCTTCCAGTCTCTTTCTTGCTTCAAGCCTTGAATACGGATTATCCTTCATTCCATCCGGAATCCAGATATTCGTGACACACTTTTCACCAAGTTCTCTACCGAAATAATCACCGATTCTGACACAAGCCTTACCATGACGGATCCAGAAGTCGCGGACTTCTTTGTCGGGAGAAGCCAAGGTGAAGTTATCCTTGTACATCTTATGAGAGAAGAAGGTCGGATTGAAATCCAAGCCGACTTTGTTCTTCTTTGCCCAATCTACCCAACCGGCAAAATCTTCCGGAACAAGTTCATCGACATCCCTTCCACCAAGAGGACGGGAAACATAGATAGCATGAAGATTCAGCTTGAAATGACCAGGAAGAAGACTCAAAACCTTCTCGACATCCTTCTGGAGTTCGTCGATGTTTCTCGCCTTTCCAGGATAATTTCCGGTAACCTGAATACCGCCGGACAGAGAAGCATCCGAAATAAAACCCTGGATATCGTCACCCTGCCAACAATGGAGGGAAATCTTCACTTTGTCCAAAGCTTCCATCGCCTTGTCGGTATCAACACCGATCTGGGCATAACGCTCTTTTGCAATCTGATAACGCTCTTCAATCTGATTCATAGAAATCACCTTTTAATTACCTTTCTGAATTTTTCGTATTTCTTATTCCAGATATCAACATCCAGAGGCAGATAGCTTAAAGAAGAAGTAGACCTATAGACAGCTTCCCTGGCTTCTTTGACATCCTTAAACACACCATGACGGATGAACTGCACCAAACTGTTTCCGATGACCGTAGCCTCCACAGGACCTGTGACTACCTTCCTATTGATGGCATTTGCCGTAAACTGATTGAGTACAACAGCCTGGTTTCCGCCACCCACGATAATCAATGAATCCATTCTGTGGGAAACCAATTTTTCAAGTGTCTCAATCAGAAGCCGATAGCTAAGTGCCATGGACTGATAGACAAGTCTCAAATACTGTTTCTCATCGGTCGGTTTCATTTGTCCGGTCCGTTCTAGATATCTATCGACTTTCTCGATCATTTCTCCGGGAGTCTCAAAGCACGGATCATCCACATCCAAATAGGAATCGATATCCTCGCTTTCATCCACATATTCCTTGATTTTCGAAACCGGAATCGGTTTTCCCTTATTCGCAAACTCCTTCCTCACCTCGTTGATCAGGAACATGCCCATGGTATTCTTAAGATAACGGACCGAAGAACCATATCCGATCTCATTGGTGAAATTCGCATTCCTGCTTGCCTCATCAAGAAGAGGCTCCTTCAGTTCCGTACCAAGCAAAGACCACGTTCCTGAAGAAAGATAGGCAAACTGACCAAACCCATCCGTACCAAGAACTGCACTTGCCGTATCATGGCTGCAACAGGCAAGAACCTCAACCGGTTTACCTTTATATCCATCCGGATAAGCCTCTTTTCTCAGATAGCCATAGCTCTCACCGGGATAAATGATTTCCGGGAAAACAGAAGCAGGAAGAGAAAGAGAGGCAAGAAGCTCCTCATCCATTTTCTTTTTCCGGCTGTCATAAAGGGAAGTCGTCGAAGCATTCGTCTCTTCCATACGGATGCTGCCTGTAAGGAAATAGGCAATCAGATCCGGAATCAGAACAACTTTGTCTCCAAGTCTGATTCTCTCATCTTTATAGAGCTGATAAATCGTATTGAAATGAAGATTCTGGATTCCGACTTTCGAGTAGATCTTTTCAAAAGGAATCTTATCAAGGAATTCCTTCTGTTTCCCGAAGGAATGTCTATCCCTATAACAAAGAGGCAAACCTTTCAGATTCCCATTCTGATCAAGAACCCCATAATCCACCGCCCAAGTGTCGATGGAAGCGCTTTTCACGTCTGGATGTTCCGCCAAAGCCTTTTTAAGACCATTCTGGATATTGTTCAAGAGAAGCGGGAAATCCCAATACAAGGTATCATCCTTTTCGACAAGACGGTTTTCGAATCTGGCATTCTCCTCATAGGAGATGATTCCATCCTTTTCCGTTACCGTCATGACTCTTCCGGAGGTAGCTCCGATATCTATAGAAATAACTTTCATATATTTTCTCCGGTAATAATATATCAAAAAAAATCTCACTTTTTTCGTTTGATTAAACGATTGATAAATAAGCTTTCTAAAAGTCGAATCAATCACAAACAATCAATTTCAATCACGAATAAGGGCTTACAAAAGAGATATTAAACAGCAACAGTACGATATTTGCTTGTTTTTGAAAAGTAAAAAAGCCAGCAGAGTGGTTCAAAACTATGTGTTCATTTATGAAAAACAATCATTCTCATAATCAATCGTTCCGTAGTTATTTACAAAAAAAAAAAATATATATAATATAAATAGACGAGCCAGAAAGCGAATTCACTATGTAACCGTCATAGCTAACAAGTATTCCACCTAAAGCAGACCATCCATATCATCTATCCCGGTTCGAATTGTCCGATTCGGCCACAAACTATTTATACGCATACGCAAGTTCAAGTTCTGCAATCTATCTGTCGTTGAAGCGATACGAAAACTACGGCTTCGTCAAATACGATGCAGAGATTACCTATTTCAAGGAGTAAACATCATGAAAAAAACAAAACTAGGTCTTAGCCTTCTATCCATCCTACCTTTTCTTCTCTTTTCCTGTTCTGGTGAGAAAGACTACAAACTCGTAAGCTACGATCATGCAAGGGATAGCTATGTCCCACTCATCGAGGACTGCGATTACACCTACGACGAATTGAAGAAATATCTTACCAATCTTCCGTTCCTTATTCCCGGCGACAGGATCAAAATCGATTACGACAAGGAAGGAAATCCAAAATCCTTCAAGCTGATCGAAGCAAAAACTGTTCTTTTGAATGCATGGTACAGTATGCCATGCGGGGATATTACCAAAGCTTCATATAATGATTATACCTATTCTTATCAAACCAAGCAGAAAACAGAACCACAGGATGTTTTCTCAATCCATAGTGCATGGAAAGAATTGATCACAACAGATTTGGCCATAACAGAAAAACTTCCGGAAAAAACGACGACCCAGTTCTATTTCACTTATAACGAAAATATCAAATGGGATAAGGATGACAACAAAATCGTCATCCAATCCGTTTGGGATACCGAAGCATTCGAAAAATACGTAAAGCGGTAAACTAAAAAGCGTCTCAGGAAACAATATCCTGAGATGCTTTTTTCATTTATTCAAATAACCTTTGAACTCGTCGGTATGAAGAATCCGGTTTGCGTTCTCGACACGTTCTTTTGTCGGAGGAAGAACACCTTCCAAACGATATGGGATGTTGAGAAGCTGATACTTGTGGATCCCCAAGGTATGATACGGAAGCACTTCGACCCTCTGGACGTTGGATAGAGTCTTGATGAACTCATACGTCCTGGAAAGAAGGAGGTCATCGTCCGTAATGGTAGGAACCAAAACATGACGGATCCAGATTGGGAATTTCTTCTGATCCAGATAGTGGAACATATCCAGAACATTCTTGTTATCCTTACCGGTCAGTTTCTTATGGATCTCGCTATCGATGCATTTGATATCGAGCATAATGAGGTCGATGTTTGCAAGAAGTTCATCGAATTTGGCTAGATAGGAAGGATCCAAAGAGAAATTGGCCCCACTTGTATCGATTGTGACATGGACGTGGTTCTTCTTGCAGAGTTTGCAAAGCTCGACAAGGAAATCCATCTGGACAAGCGGTTCACCTCCGCTGATCGTTACCCCGCCATTGTCCTTCCAATAGGTATGGTACCGGTAGAGCTTTTTGAAAGCATCTTCCGGAGTGATGGCCATACCCTTTTCCAGAATCCAGGTATCCGGATTATGGCAGAACAGACAGCGGAAAGGGCATCCTGTCAAAAAGAGGATGGACCTGACACCAGGTCCATCCACCAAACCGAAGGATTCAAAGGACTGGTAATAACCTGTTACCATGCTTTTGATCCTCTCTTAAAGACTAAAGATGATCGTGGAAAGTACGGGAGATGACATCAAGCTGCTGTTCTCTGGTGAGATCGATGAACTTGACGGCATAACCGGAAACACGGATCGTGAAGTTGGCATATTCCGGCTTCTCCGGATGTTCCATGGCATCGAGAAGCTTCTCTTTGCCGAAGACATTGACATTGAGGTGATGGGCACCCTGGCTGAAATATCCATCGAGGACCTGATCGAGATTCTTGACTCTTTCTTCGGGAGTATGACCCAAAGCATCCGGATTCATGGTCTGGGTATTGGAAATACCATCGAGAGCATATTCATACGGAAGCTTGGCAACGGAATTGAGAGAAGCAAGAAGACCATTGTTTTCGGCACCATAGGACGGATTGGCACCTGGAGAGAGCGGTTCGCCTGCTTTTCTTCCATCCGGAAGAGTACCAGTAGCCTTACCATAGACGACGTTGGAAGTGATGGTAAGAATGGAAGTGGTAGGTTCGGAGTTACGATATGTATGATGCTTCTTGACCTTGGTGATGAAGGTATGGAGAAGTTCGATGGCGATATCATCGGCTCTGTCATCATCGTTTCCGTATCTTGGGAAGTCACCTTCAATCTTGAAATCGGTGGCAAGCCCCTTTTCATCACGGATAGCAGTGACCTTGGCATACTTGATGGCGCTGAGAGAATCAACGACATGGCTGAAGCCGGCAATACCGGTTGCAAAGGTTCTTCTGACATCTGTATCGATCAAAGCCATTTCGGCAGCTTCATAATAATATTTGTCATGCATGTACTGGATGAGATTGAGGACATTGACATAGACATCGGCAAGCCAATCCATCATCTTGTCATACTTGCTGACGACTTCATCATAATTGAGGACATCGGAAGTGATCGGCTGATAGGCCGGACCGACCTGCTGATAGGTTTTCTCGTCGACACCGCCGTTGATTGCGTAAAGCAAGCACTTGGCAAGATTGGCTCTGGCGCCGAAGAACTGCATTTCCTTACCGGTCTGAGTAGCAGAGACACAGCAGCAGATGGAATAATCATCTGTCCAGATTGGTCTCATGACATCATCGTTCTCATACTGGATAGAGGACGTGGTGATGGAGATGTGGGCAGCATAGGCCTTGAAGTTTTCCGGAAGTCTGGTAGACCAGAGAACCGTAAGGTTCGGTTCCGGAGCAGGTCCCATGTTCTCAAGAGTATGGAGGAAACGATAGTCGTTCTTTGTGACCATGCTTCTTCCGTCATCACCCATACCGGCAACTTCCAAAGTAGCCCAGACCGGATCACCGGAGAACAGAGCTTCATAGGAAGGAATACGGGCAAACTTGATCATACGGAGCTTCATGACAAGATGGTCGATGAGTTCCTGGGCTTCCTCTTCGGTGAGGACACCCTTTTCAAGATCTCTCTGGATGTAGATATCCAAGAAGGTAGAGATTCTACCGACGGACATAGCGGCACCGTTCTGAGTCTTGGTAGCGGCAAGATATCCGAAATACAGCCACTGGACAGCTTCCTTGGCATTCTTTGCCGGAGCGGAGATATCGAAACCATAGCTCTTAGCCATGACCTTCATCTCGCCCAAGGCACGGATCTGCTCGGAGAGTTCCTCTCTCTGACGGATGATATCATCGGTCATTGTCTCGTCGCCGCAGTTCTCGAGATCATACTTCTTCATGGCAATCAGGTTATCGATACCATAGAGAGCGACTCTTCTGTAATCGCCGACGATTCTTCCTCTACCATAGGTATCCGGAAGACCGGTGAGGATCTTGTTGTGACGGACCTTGAGCATTTCCGGAGTATAGGCATCAAAGACACCATCATTGTGAGTCTTATGATACTGAGTGAAGATCTTATGAAGTTCCGGATTCGGAGTATATCCATGGGTAGTAAGAGCCTGTTCAGCCATCTTGATGCCACCATAAGGCATGAAGGCACGCTTCAAAGGCTTATCGGTCTGAAGACCGACGATCTTCTCGAGATCCTTGTACTGCTCACTGATGTATCCCGGCTTATGGGATGTGATGGAAGAGACGATATCGGTGTCCATATCGAGGACGCCGCCCTTGGCTCTTGCTTCCTTCTGAAGCTTCTGAAGTTCGCCCCAGAGAGTGTCGGTGGCCTTTGTCGGACCTGCTAAGAAGGAACTGTCTCCATCATAAGGAGTATAGTTTTCCTGGATGAAGTCACGGACATTGATGTCGAACTGCCAGTGTCCGCCCTTGAATCCTTCCCAAGCAATAGAATCTTTTTTGATACTCATTTCTGTATCCTCCTATTGTGATTCATTATTTTCGGTACAAGTATAAAGGTTAAGGCTTCAAAAATAAACTGATATGCTCAGGCAAAAACCTTGAAAGCGCTATTTTATTAGCCTTGACTAATCGACATGTACCTGTTACACGCGAAACATTATACACTTTTCTTTTTGACTTGTATACAAGTTTGCACTCCGAACAGAAGCAACCAGAAGCCATGTTTTGATTGAAAATTTTTTCATAACATGCTAAAATAAGTCATCAAGAAAGAGGTAACTGATGATAAAAGAATTGTTTTTCTCTGTTTCCTTTATCGTCTCTTTTGGGAATAAAACTTTTTCAAATGCAACAATAGTCTATGATGCAATCACAAATCATTCATCTGCAGTTTCCCCTTTTAGAAGAATCGGTGGTTTAAGTCGTAATAAAGTCCTTGATTGTGATGATGGATATGTCTATTTTTATACAGAAACTTACAAAGCACCTTTCACATCAAGATCCGATTTATATATAGAGCATACTGTTACGGAGTTCACTCCTGGTCATGTTGCTCGAAATAATGGAGATGATTCATACAAAGATTACAATTTGAGTAATGGCTATGTTCACCTGAAGCTCGAACGATACTCCGAAGACGGTAAAGAAGGAGGCGAAATCGCTCCTAAAGACTATTGGCCAAAAAGCACTAGTTTTACAACAACCATCAGTTCCAATTTTGGCGGGTCTACAAACCTGGATTTTTCTTCTGAAACCGGGGTGGAAATAGGAAACGGGGCATCTATCAGCAGAAAAGAAGGAAACGGTGCTGGTATCACATTAAGCTTTGACAAAACGGTTTCAACCGTTATGGAAGATCCCACTCTTTCATCGCAGTTTTCATCCAACGATAAAAATGAAGCTCAATGGTCGATTTCATCTCAGAACAAATCGATTGCCGGTTCTGTTACTTATTGCCTAGATACTTACTATCTTTTCGAAATAGCTAGCGAAGTCACAAATGCCAACAGGGATGCATTCATCCTGACATATGAAGTCATGTATCAAGGAACATACAAAGTACTTTGGTGGTGGCAAGATGGTTGGACATTTAATACCAGTGTAAGGATTTCTTGTTTCTTATGAATTCTAAAATATTCAATGGCTCTATAGCCCTTTTGATTTCCGGTGCAATCGTATTGGCTGGAGGAACCATAGGCAAAGATTCCAGTATAAATACATTCAGCTTTGCCGATGCAATATCGATTTTGGGATTAGCATTGCTTATTCTGGGATTGATTCTTCTAATCATCTCTTTCTTCAAGAAAGATCACTGAACTATAGTCATCAGCAAAGCCGACACAACAGATGGGATTATATGAAAAGATGGGGATATTTTCATCCGTTTTGGAAAATCCTCATCTTTTTTCTTTTATTTCAGCTGAAGACGTTGTTCTCGTTTCCCGACTTCATGTTGCTTACGATTCATGGATAAACCAATCACTACTGATTCAGAGCACTTTCCGGATAAAGATACTGAGAATACATAGACCATGTATAATCCGTCTTGTATTTGGAAAGAACATCATCGGATACGAATATTTTTGCCGAGGAACCCTTCATAAGCTCAGTTCCCACCTTCAAAGAAGAAGGGGAAGAATTGGTCAAAACCACTTCGCAGACATCATGGAAACAGCCATCGGCAAGTTCACGGATATTGTCCTGGACTGTAACCCTTCTTGCCGCACTGCCCGAAAAGACATCGGCTAAGAAAGATACCACCGGCTTATCCTTATACATGGAAGGAATCACAAGTTTTTCTCTCTTTCTTCCTTCATCGGTAAGTCCGATGACAGAGCAGGAATCCTCTCCCTCTTCGATTCTGAAGAAAGAAATATCCTCGTCGTTCTGTCTGACATATTCCTTCCGGATCGGAAGCGGAGCAACCGGAACCTCGACATCCGTTTTCGAATCATCCATAAGCTCAAGCTTGATATCCTTGATGAAGCGGATGGTATTGTAGATGCTTCCGCTGTTGTTCAGATGGTAATTGGTATCATAGAACCACAAAGCATCCAATACAGAATCATGAGGATTACCCATGATCGGAAAATCCAGAAGAGAAGAAAGCGTCTCATAGAAAGCATCGATCCCATCGGGATTCTCGATGGCCTTATTGTTCATCGGAGCAAACCGATAATACATCTTTGCCCCTTTCTCTCTTATCTTCTTGTAATACGAATTCAGATAAGAGAGATAATCGGCATCGAGAAGAGAAGCATCGAAGGAAATCATCCTGGTAAGATCCGCAAAACCGTCCATGGCATTCCCGCTCGGAAGAGAAGAAGAAATATCTCCATACTCATCAAAGGAAGATCTCATATAAATATCCCCGGTAACCGGCTTAGAGGAAGTCCAATAGGAGAACTTCGACTTCGTGAACTCCGGTATGGAAGAAATCATCTCCATCCTGTTTTCCAAGGCAACATAGTTCAAAAAGGAATAATTTCCGTCGAAAGCCTGCCAGAGCAAGGAAGGAGAAAAATAATCGGAAAACATCTGACTGTGAAGCTCCGGAGAAAAAACGAGAATATCATTCTCCTTCATAAAAGGCAAAGCCATATCCAACATCACCTTGCTGCCAAGATCGGCATACAGCCCAAAATCGATGACCGTATATTCGGAAAGCTGTTTTTCCATCAAAGAAGAGCGGATGGAAAACGGGACCGAACTGCCACCTACGACCACAATCTTCTTTCTGTCCTTGTTTGCTTCGAGTCTTCTGATCTTATAAGGAAGTTCGGCCAAATAAGTTTCATCGAACTGACTCGGGATCAGAAAAGCACCGCAAAAAGCGGCTCCTGGAAAAAGAAGCGCGAAAACAAGCGACAAGATGACAAAAACAACAACACTTTTCTTTGTTTTCATATCAGAACTGGAAATAGATGAATCCACCTCCCAAATGATTGGTCGAAAGATAGACAGAAGCAAAAACAACAAGAACAACAAGAGAAACATACAGAGCACAATCCATGATGCCCTTGCTCTCATCCAAGGAGATAAACGGAAGCCTATCAACAAATACAATCAAAGAAAAGGCAGCGACACAATAGAAGAGATAAAAACCGTCATGGAAAGACTCAAGACCTGTTCCCGAAACAAACGAAGTGAATATTCTTGTTAAACAGATACCGATTTCCGTAACGCTCTGACAACGGAAAAAAATCCAGGAAACAAGAACAAGGAAGAAAGTCAGCGGAACATAAAACCATTTTCTTTCATGGCCTTTGAACAATCCGGATACCATCACGAAGACCCCGCAGAAAAGGCCCCACAATACAAACGTCCAATTAGCACCATGCCACAGTCCGGAAAAGAAGAAGACAAGAAACGTTGCAAGAAGCTGACGAAGCTTTCCATGTCTGTTTCCGCCAAGAGGTATGTATAGATAGTCCCTGAACCATCTTCCCAAAGAAACATGCCATCTACGATAGAAATCGGACATCGAATCAGCAAGATAAGGCCGATCGAAATTCTCGGAAAGTTCGACGGAAAAAAGATAGGCGCTCCCTTTTGCGATATCACAGTATCCGGAAAAGTCGCAGTAGATCTGTCCATAGAAGAACAACGTTGCAAGAAGAATCGAAAACCCGGAAGAAGAAGGAAGGTCAGAATAGACACGATTCACGAAAACAGCAAGAATGTCTGCAATCGCAATCTTCTTCACATAACCGGAAACAAGATAGCGGGATGCCTTCAGGGCATGTTCGACATCCAGGCGTTTTGCAGAAAGAAGCTGCGGAAGAAGATCATCAGCCCGCTCAATCGGTCCTGCGACAAGCTGGGGAAAGAAAGAAACAAACAAAGCATAATGGAAGAACTGATATACCGGAAGAGAATCCTTCCGGTACACGTCGATCACATACGAAAGAGTCTGAAACGTATAGAAAGAAATCCCGACAGGAAGAAGAATCGAAAAAGGAGAGAAAGTGGCTTTCCCACCGAAAAGATGAATAAGGTTCACAACCGATTCAGCAAAGAAATTCAGATATTTAAAAATAAAAAGAGATCCGAAAAGAAGGACAAGACAAGAGACAAGAAGAAGCCGTCTAATCCATAGCCTCTCAGCGTGATGAATCCAAATAGCAAACAAATACGAAGCCAGAGTCGTAGAAAAGATCAGAAAAAGAAGCTTCCATGAAGAACAGGCATAGAAAAAATAGGAAGCCGCTAACAGAAGATATGGTTTTATCTTCCCTGGAAGAATCTGGTAAAGGAGGACAACGATAGGAAGAAAACACAGATAAGCAAGAGAATTAAACGCCATCTTTATTTACCGATTTAAAAACACATAGCAAAACAAAAAAGACAAGTAAAACAAAAGAAACCTCAGCCATGCTCTCCAAAAGCGAAGATTTTCCCAAAAAAGAATAAACTGAAAAACACATAAAAGACGCAAGGAAACAAATTCCGAAGATAAATCTATGTCTAAAGAAAACAAGGAAAACGAGAAGAACGACAGAGACAAGATATAAAGTCAAAAGAAGATAATTCTGAAACAAATAAGGCATATAGATATTTTACCCTATTTCCCTTTCCTTTACGATGAAATCGTTCATAATCCAAAGGAAATCCCATTTCATCGATAATCAAGGGAAGCTCTTTTCTTATTCCTGTACCCAGTTCTTTAACTCAGCAAAAATCAAAATGATTGCCCGTCTATATTTTTTCAGGCAACAATCGTGTACCATTGACAAATCTTATTTTGTTGATTAAACTATAAACAAGTCACCATTATAACAACTCAGAGCAAAAAAAACAAAACGCTTCTTTACAGCAATTGTCTAATTCATACTATGTTTATCACAAAAGAAGAAAAGATAATCTTATAAAGAACCCGATTCAGAAGTTCGTCCATTTACAAAATTCCTGGAGGTATAAAAATGAAGAAAACATGGATTGCACTACTTCCACTCTTCCTTGTCTCATGCAAAGGAAAGTCGAATCAGATTTCTTCTACCACCCCATCTCCGGATGGTCCTGTCAAATTCAAACTCGAATACAAAGAATCAGAGGACTATGAAATCCAGGTCGAAAATCCATCCGAAGATTCAACCTACCTGATCTCACAGACAGTACGATTCAAGGTTCAACTGAAAGACAAAGACCGAGAGCTTGTCTCCGTCTGTCTGAACGATCATGAACTAATTGATGATGAAAATTTCTATAGTTTCAAAATGCAGGCTTCCAAAAACGAAATCATCGTCAAAACAGCAAAGAAACCAGTCATCGACGAAAACGGAGAGAAAACCTTGCAATATGTAACCGCAAAAGAAAATGATTGCACCTTCGACTACATTCCAAGAATCACAGCCCTAGATTCTACCGACTACCTCGATCTCTACCAGAGAGACTTCCCCATCTATTCGAAGGAGACAAAAGAAGCACTCCATTCCTTCTTGCCCGGCGACAGAATCGAAATCTACAAAAACGAAGAAGGAAAAAATTCATATGGCCTTCTGACCCGGTTTAAACCGGCCAAAGGATCCTTGGTCTACGAAGAAACATCTACTGGAGGTACGTTCTATCTCCAGACTGAGGATAATCAGATTGATTCCAAGCAGGTAGTCACAGACATCATCTATGAAAACAGCTATAGGCAGTTAAACTATTCCGACTACGAAGACTACAAAGGAAAAGAGGTCTCAGTCTATTATTCCGATGTCGTCTCAGAAAAAGACCGAAACAAAAGGAAAGTATTTGGAATTAAAATCTAAAAACATACAATTTTAATTAAACAAAAGACATTGCTTATCGCAATGTCTTTTGTCTTATCTAAATATGATTATCCTCAGTCTCAGGGCCGTTGACAATCTTGATCTTACAATGAGCAAATCCGTACTTGCTCTTTGCCGTAAATTCCAGATATCCATCGACCGGATCTGGTTTCACGATGGCAAGAGCCTTTCCATAGTAGGCATTGGTCTTATTGTCAAGATAACTCCCCTTATAATACGGGCAGGCATTGCCTAGACCGAGTAGTTTTCCGTTCTTCACTTCGGTCACTTCGATCTCGTCATTGTCAAGACGTTTGACGATGCCATCCTCATCGGTAAACCACAGACGGATATAAGCAAGATCCCTATGATAATTCAGTGTCGCATTTTCCGGAAGTGCTCTGAATTCCGTATCCTCGCTGGAAGAAGAAAGAAGACAGTGACCAAGCTCCTTATCATCCTTGTCCAAAGCAACGGCTTTCAAAGTACCGGGCTGATACTTGATCTTGAAGGAATAGAGTCCATCCGGATTATGTCCTTTCTTCTTCTCTCCAATCAGGTTGTCGTTGAGATAGAGTCTGACCTTGTAGGCCTGGGAATAGACTTCGACCTCCGTCTTCTTTCCCTCATAACCCGGGAAATAGTAGCAGTAGTGTGCCCAGCTCAGTTTCCAACTGGACGGAGAATGCCCGAGCTCATAGTCCTTCGGGGAAATACAGGCCATGGATATCGTCTCCTGACGGAATGCAGTCCTAGTATATTTCATCTCAGCGCATTCGTTTCCGAGAATGTCGATACGTCCGCTACCTGCAAGAAGCCATCCGGCTTTGTCTTCATAGATATCCTTGTTTTCGGCGGCAACCCAGCTTCCGATTCCGGCCTCTCCGATATAATCCCATCCAGCCCAGACAAAGTCGCCGATGATTCTGGGATTGTTCTTGCTCAGTTCATAGAATTTTCCGGAATCCGCACAGAAGGTCTCGCTTCCCAGGATGAAACGATCCGGATATTTCTTCAGGTCATGCTTATAACGCTTGATGCCATAATTGTATCCGGCGACATCGAGCTTGGCAAACGCATCCCTGGTCTTCCGATCCGACTGCGGAAGCGTGGCACCGAATTTCATAAAACCGGCGCCGAAGATACCGGCAAGATTGTTGAAGAATTCACTGCCGACAGATTTCTTTTTCTTCTTCGGCTTATCCGTTTTCTTGGCTTCCTTCTTGGCCTTATCATCGGAGTAGACTCCGAATCCCCAGGAGAACAGGGCATTGAAGAAAATGTTGACTCCGCAGGTGCATGGTCTTGACCCATCCAGGGAATGAAGATATTGGGTCATCGTGTCGACGAATTCGATTCCCTTCTTCTGGGAGGTCTCGGCAACCTCGTTCCCTTCAGAATAAAGGATTACTGAAGGATGATTGAAGTCCTTGTCGACCATATCCTTGAGATCCTGCTTATACCAATCCAAGGCAAAAGAGGCATAATCGTACATCGTCTTGTGGATATACCAGCAGTCCGCATATTCATCCATGATGAACATACCGTATTTGTCGCAGGCTTCAAGAAGTGCCTTGGAAATCGGATTGTGGGCAGAACGGATGGCGTTGTATCCGGCTTTCTTCATGATCCTCACTCGCCTCTCTTCGGCAAAAGGATCCGCTACAGCACCAAGCAGACCATTATCGTGATGGATGCAGGCTCCATAGAGGATTTCCCTCTTTCCGTTGATCAGAAGCCCTTTCTCCTTGTTCAGCTCAACCTGCCTGATTCCGAATCTCTCAACAGCATCATCCTTCTCCAGACGGAGGTGAGCCTTGTAAAGATAAGGCGTATCGACATCCCAGAGATGACAAGAGGCAATCTCGATGCTTTCATCGATTTTATCGCAATCCACATAGGTCTTGGAGAAAACGCATTTATCCTCCTCATCGAGGATTTCCAGAAGAGCCATCGTCTTTTCGCTCAGAGAAGCCCTTACCTCGACCAATCCACGCTTATAGTCCAACGTCGAAATCTTGAAAGAACGTGGTTCGATATGCACTTTGGGAAGCACATAAAGATGCACAGGACGATAGATACCGGAACCTGTATACCACCTGGAATTCGGCTGAGAAGAATTATCAGCAATGACCTGAATATGGTTCTTTCCGCTATGGACGAATTCCGTGGCATCGAAAATAAAATCCGTATATCCGTACGGACGATAGCAAGCTTCCTTTCCGTTCAGATAGATCCTAGGCCACATATAGACGCCTTCGAACTCAAAATAGATTTTATCCCCTTCATTCAGGTTCAGCTCGAAGTCCTTCTCATAGATATATTTTCCGCCCTCGAAATAAGAGATATTGGCTCCGCCAGGATTGTTGATATCCCTCTTTTCAGAAAGCATGGCATCATGAGGAAGAGTGACTATCTTCTTTTCTTCCTCTTTTCCGACTCTGTAGAAAGTCCAATTGTCATTAAAAAACATATAACGGTCTCCTTCAATTCAGGAAAAATTATAGCATCCGGATAAAAGGGGTTACAAGGAATGGCTTATTTTGTCCCATTTTTGGCAAGATTGGTCAAAGAGCACTCGAATGAATGCGTCCCATATCCAACAACTCTTTTGGTATCATCCGGAAGAACAACCTGACACTGAGTCAAAAACGGAACCGTTACCTTCAAATTGAAGACACCCTGTTCGATCTTCCAGTCAACAATGACCCTTCCATAAGGAGTCATGGTCGACGTGCGGCAATAGGAAATATCCCCGCCAAGAATCGGACGTACCTCGAATTCCTTATAGCCTGGTTTGACAATGCGAAGTCCGGCAATCCTGGTATACAGGAATTCACCAACAGACCCAGACGCATAATGGTTGAAGGAAATCATATTGTCAGTACCATCCGTCGACTTTCTTGCCGTACCATCCGGATTCATGCCATCGAACTTCTCCCAGATGGTGGTGCCGCCGATTGTGACATTGTAAAGCCAGGAGGGTTCCTTGTTGTTGAGTAACATCTTATAGGCAACATCGCTATATCCATTATCGGCCAAGGCAAACAGAATATACGGAGTACCCGGGAACCCTGTTCCGATGCAGTAATCGTTCTTCTCAATCAGATTGACCAGATTCTCAAGCACTCGTTTCTTCTTCTCTTCTGTCAGCATATCAAAGGCCAAAGGAAGAACATAACCCGTCTGGAACTCCTTTCCCTTCAGTTTGCCGTCTTTGGTAAGAAGAATACTTTCATAGGCATCAGAGACACGATGATAAAGATTATCGTATTTCTTCTGATCCTCACTCTTGTTCAGAATGGAGGCAATGACGCTGAGAAGATGAGACGTATGAGCCAAAGAGGCTGTGGCCGTAAATTTGCTTCTCTTCTGCCAGCTTGACATCTTATCCACATCCGGAGAAACCCAGTCACCGAAATGAAGCATGCTCGGAGTATGCCAAATATAGCGGTATTTCCCAACGCCCCAGATTCTAGCCCAGAAGCTGCAGGCATCCACATACTTCTTCATGGAATCGTACATTTTTTCAAGAATATCGATATCCCCATAGGCCTGATAAAGTGCATATGGAACATTCAGCACGGCATCGCCCCAGAAATCAATTGCCATTTCCGGCATAGTAGTCGGAAATTTAAGTCCATGGACCGGAACCGTATTCGGAATACCACCCGTCTTAAGCTGTTCCGATTTAACATCCTTGAGCCACTTTCTCAAAAAGCGGTCCATCGAGAATAAATAGGAAGCCGTAGGTGCAAAAATAGAAATATCCCCTGTCCATCCCATTCTTTCATCCCTTTGAGGACAGTCGGTAGGAATATCCATCAGATTCGACAATGCAGAATAACGGATATTCTTGTTCAGACCATTGAGAAGAGGATTCGAACATTCGAAACTTCCCAAAGCCTCGTTGGCAGAAGAAAGAAGATAGGCAGAGACCTCAACATTTTCCCTTGAAATACCTTCTATCGTGATATAACGGAATCCCATATACGTAAATGTCGGGACATATTCCTGATTCCCGTCTTTGCAGATATAGGTCAACGTAGCCTTAGCCGTCCTCAGAAGAGACAGATTCAGCTTCTTGTCTTCCGTCAGGACTTCGGCGTGATGGACTTTGATGACATCGCCGCTCTTTGCATTTTTGATCTTCAGAACGACAATACCGGCAAAATTCTGCATGAAATCATAATAGTCAAGTCCGTCCTGACTTCTGAGATAGACCGGTTTCAGTTCCCGGATTTTGAATATCGGGCTGGAATAATCCGCCTTGATTTCCGGATGAATCGTCACATTCTCAAGACCGGCAGCATGATAGGAAAGCTTCTCGGAATCGACTCTGGCATCATACGTCTCTCCGTCGTAGAGATCTGCCATCTTATAGTTTCCATCCATGGAAACCATGAAAGAAGAATCCGAAAGAACCACTTCCTCTTTTCCATCCTCATAGAGAAGATGAAGTTCCAGAAGAAGGGCCTGACGGTTGGCATACTGGCGGTTAGCTCTCGTATAGACAAAACTTCCGACACACCAACCACCGGCCACATCCACGACAAGGGAATTATCCTTTTGGATGTCCCCAGTCACGTCATAGGTCTGATACTGGAGGTTGTGCTTATAGGAAGTAAAACCAGGAGCAAGGTAACTGCTTCCGATCTTCCTACCGTTGAGACGGATCTTATAGACACCAAGAGCCGTTGCTTCCACATAAGCACGGCTTATTTTCTTTTCCACCGAAAACGTCTTGCGGAAAGTCATGACCTTAGGGGAAACGTGCTTCTCGGTGAATGAATACGATGTATCGGTAATCCATTTTCCGTCAAAAGGTGTTTTCATCCTTCCCGTATCAAAGAAGACATGTCTTTCGCTCTTGCTCCCGTTCTGATCGAGGACTTCCAAAGAAAGAAGATAACGATGATGCGGTTTCAGTTTCTCTCCATCATAAATCGTCTGCGCAGGTTCTGCATTTTCCTTGACCCATCCGTTATCCAGACGAAGAGTCGCTCTTTGAAGAACGATGCCGCTTTCCTTGGCATCCAAGACAAAAGAAAAAATAGGATGCTCATCATCCGTGACGATGTTTTCCTTTTTTCCGTTCACAAGAAGAGAAAGAATATCAATCATAATTACCTCCGATGATAAAATCCGTCATAAAGCAAAAAAGCGCTTTCCAGTCCAAAGGTATTTTACCTTTGAGTCCTGTTTTTTTTCAATATTTCGCTCATTTTGAGCCAACAATTGAAAAAAATCCATCATTCTCAACACAATCAATACAAAATAATCAGAAACAATCAAGTCCAAAAGGAAGAAAAAACCGGCTGGCTAAATAAACCAAACCGGTTTTCGAAACAATGTCAGAATCCTTAAGCAGCCTTCTGAGCTTTCTTCATGGAGAAGAAGCAGGAGATGGCCTGAATCAATCCGGCAACCAAGATGATGACGAATGTAGCAATCACAAGCTTGGAAGAAGCGATGTTCTCAGCAGTCTGGATAGTTGCAGCAACATCCGCATTGGAGAAGAAGATGAAGGCAAGACCTTCGACCTTCGGGAAGATGTAAAGCATACCGGAAGTGGCAAGAAGGATGCTGGAAAGAGCAGCGACAAGAGAAGAAGAAAGATCGACGACCTTTCCGACGGTTCCCTTAAAGGAAACAAAGCGGGAAGCAACAGCCAGGACAATAAGGACGATGGAAACAATAAGAAGGGCAAGACTGTTTCCGGCATAGCTTTCACGGAAGTAACCGGCACTGGAAGCAGTGACGAAATACATGATCATGGAAACGATGGCAGCAAGGATGGAAGCAAGGCTGATATATGAAGATACAGTAAGTTTTTTCATGGCTTAGTCCTCCTTGGAATACATGAAGTTCAAGACAATGTAGCCGGCTGCGACAAGACCCATCAGAATGCCGGAAGTAATGGAAATCGCCTTAATCGTAGTATCCCACCACGGAGACACCTTCTTCGTCTTGGAAACGGAGCAAAGAGGAGTATTGGCAAAGGTGTAAAGCTGGTACTTCAGATTCTCTCTTGCCATATCGACAAGCTTGCCATCCTTGGCAATCTTATCGATGGTAATATAGGACCAGTTGCTGTCGGCAGTCGTATGATTTCCGTCCTTTGCGATATAGGAGTTGTTTCCGCCGAAGTCGGCAACCTGAGTGATACCGGCTGCAATCATGCTGGCACCATCGAAATAGTAGGCGTTGTTCATCATATCGGTGGAAATGACACCGGTGAATCCCCACTCATTTCTGAGGATATTGCGAATCATGGCCGAAGAATGGGCAGCATTGGTCGGACCAAGACGGTTGAAGGCAATCATGACTGCAAGTCCGCCGCCTTCGCTGAGACCGCCTTCGAACGCACGAAGATCTGTCTCTCTCATCTTCTGTTCATTGATATAGACACCGACACCATTACGGTTATGTTCCTGATCGTTGAAGCCCATGTGCTTAGGACCGCACATGAATCCCTCTTCCGCAGTGCCCTTTAAGATGCCATAACCCATACGGTTGGCAAGCATCGGATCTTCGGAAATGTATTCATAGTTACGTCCGTTGTAAGGAGTTCTTCTCAAAGTAAGACCAGTTCCCCATGCGGTATAGGCATTTTCGAACCAATGGCAGGAATAATCTCCCAAGAATCTTCCCCACTTATAGGCAAGTTCCGGATTGAACGTTGCGGCAAGAAGAGTCTGAGAAGAAATGTTGAAATGAGTATTTTCGACAGCAACGCTCTTTCCATCTGCGTCTTTGGTCGTGATACTTCCGGTAGTTCCGTTGACACCTTCGTGCTGTTTGACAACTGGGTTCTCGACATTCGTCAGAGTATCGGACTGAGAGCCACCATGCAATACGGCACCGACAGCCTCATTGACTGAAATCTGGCTGACAAGATTGTTCCAATAAGGATCGTTGATGTTCTTAACGACATCTTCATTCAGCTGTTCGGAATTGAAACGGAAACCATTATCGACACCATCGATGTTCTTGGCAGCTTCGTTCTTGCTGTCGATTTCATAGACACGTCCGGTAAGCTTCTTGATCCATTCATCCTTCTTAGCGGAATCATTGAGCTTGACAGTATCCTTCAGATAATTCTTAGGATAAGTCTTATCCCAATCCTGTCTAGAAAGATAAGTGACCGTTCCCGGAAGCCAGTAGTTGAGATCGACATCGTCGGCAACGTTGGTAACATCATATTTGTTGCTCTTGCTGAAGGTCAGATTATCGAAAGCAGCGTTGGTATATTTTGCGACACTTCCGGCAGTATAGCCGCTGATGGAAGTACCGGTGCTACTGAGGAAATTCATATTGGCTTCATGGGCACCATTTGCTGCAGTGAAAAGATAATCTCCCTCATCCATGATATAGGTCTTAGCCTTTGTGTAATCATAGGAAGCAAGATATTTGGTAGGAACCGTAAGAGTGATTTCGCTCTTGCTGTTTGCCTTGACTTCGATCTTACCGGAAGTAAGGAAGTTGACGGAGGCCTTTTCGACAAGGTTCTTCTTGTCGTAATCGGTATACGGAGACTGGAAATACAAGGAAGCAAGGAATTTTCCATCCTTATCGGAATTGTTCTTTACTTCGATAACAGCTTCGACATTTCCGTTTTCGGACTTGTCGACCTTGACGCTCTTGACCGTCTGGGTGTAATCCAAATAGGAAAGACCATATCCGAACGGATAGACGACCTCGTCATCGTAGTTCCAGGAAGAACCGACTGTGGCTCCCTTCTGGCTGGAAGCATTTCCGACATTCTTCTTGGCATCGAAATAACGGGTCTCATAATACTTATAACCGACATAGATACCTTCGGCTTCGACGATATAGTGGGCAGAATTGTAGTTTTTGGCACCGCCGCCGAAAGAAGAAGCATCCACATCGTTGGAAGCAATGTTGATGTTTGGATATCTAGGATCGGAAGTCTTCTTCGTAGAAGCATATTCGCTGTCGGCAAAAAGACCGCCATCATATTTGTCATAGACTTTCTGAAGCATGCTCACTTCAGCTTCGGAGTATTTCTCCGTATCGATGGCCTTAAGATAACCGCCGTAGTTCTGCATGGCAGGAAGAGAAGCATAGTCCTTGGCGTAGGTATCCGGAAGAGCACCGGTTGCATTGACCTTGCCGGTAAGAACATCGACAATACCAGTGAACTGGTAATCATTCGGAATACCGATATAGGCAATACCGTCGACTTCATGGGCACCGCCCTTGGCAATTTCGCCGATTTCCATGTTGTTTCCGGTATTGAGAAGAACGACAACCTTGGAACAGGTACGTTTAGCCGCATCGACAAGAGCAAGTTCATCATCGGAAAGAGCAAGAGGATCCCTCTGAACCATCTCGCCTTTGCTGTTGAGGCTCACTCCCGGAAGATAGGCACTACCTTCACCGACACCACGGGCAAAGGTGACAATACCGATGGTATTGTTCTTATCGATGGCAGATTCCCAATCCGGTTTGCTGCCATAGCCCTCTTTGCCGAAATCGCTGGGATTGACTTCATTGATCTGATAAGGAACCATATCTCCAGCAGCGCTGTTATAAAGCTTGTTGTACTTGATTGTGGTTCCGCCCCACTGACCCTTGATTTCCGTCTGATCGGCAATGATTTCGTCATAGATGGCCTTCAGCGTCGGATCGATGGTGACACCATGATCCTCAAGCGCCTTGACAAGATCGACGGCATCGTTGTTTCCGGCCTTAAGATCGCTGTTGCCGCAATACGGCATATAGCTTGCGCCGCCAAAAAGGGCGACTTTCTTCGTAGTAAGAGGAAGAACGCCGTTGTCGTTCTTCATGATGACCGTACCTTCCTGACCCTGTTCAATGGCAATATCCTTGGCAGCCTTTCTCACTTCGTCCAGACTGCTGTACTTCGACTTGAAACGGGCAGAAGCCTCATCTTTTAAGACTTCGTAGCTCTTGGTTCCGAGTGCGTTGTCGATTGCCGTACGGTTTGTATCAGCAATCTGATAACCGACCGTGGAAATCGCGAACACGGATCCTAAAAGAGCCGTAATACCAAGCAAAGAATTGCGAGTTTTCTTGATTTTCATATTTCCTCCCTTTATGAAAACAATCTATCCTGATTCTTCGTTGTCGATAGCGTTTACATGAAACCCCTATCAACGATTGTATATTTTAATCAATTCCAATCGTATTTTGAATAAATAGTTTCATTTGTACACAATTTAGAAACATACTCACAAAAGCAATCATAATTCAATCAAAAACAATCACATTCAATCACACAATTGAAAGCTTTGCCTATCTCCGTTACTGCATTCATGCCTAACTTAATCAAACCCATGTAAAAACGATTTCAGCTTCTTATCTCTTTTCCCACGAAAAAAGGCCTTGCCTAAACACAAGACAAAGCCTTCATCCAGACATCCTAGATCTTCTTAAACTTCACAAACTGGTTGAAACAGAGTACGGCCAAAGAAATGCTGGCAAGAATTCCCGAGACAATGACAAGACTCTTGATGGCGACCTTCCACGGAACCGCAACCGGAACCATCTTGGTCGAAACGGAATATCCGTCCATGGCCGCAGAATAGTTCGCAACCACATAAAGGAGGCGATGCATCGATTCACGCTGCTTCTGGTTGAACGTATTGGATGTTCTCATCTCGGAAGTCATATCGCTATAGCTGCCCTTATCCAAAAAGCAGTCTGTACCATTCATGAAACCATCATCATAGACCATGAACAGCTTTCCGTTGCTTCCGGCCATATCCGTCAGCGTATAGCCATCGAAAGCCCACTCTCCGCGGAGAATCTCTTCCATCAGATCAGAAGAGGCACTCGTCCACAAAAATCCGGCACGATTGAAGGAAGTCATCAGGGAATGCGCATTGCCTTTGTCCGGTCTCAGCGCATATTCCCAGGGAGAAAGATAGATTTCCCTTGCCGTCTGTTCATTCATCCAGATACCGATACCGTTTCTGTTGGATTCCTCATCATTGAAGATGAAATGTTTCGGACAGGCAACCACATACTGCTTCTGCATCTCCTTGATCTCCTCGACTGCGGCAATGGAAGTAAGATAGGGATCCTCGGAGAAGTATTCGGCCGCTCTGCCGCCGAAGCAAGAGCGATGGATATTCAGGCCCGGCGCATAAAGACCATGCAGATTCTTCTGGGCTTCATCATGCCCGGATCTGGCATCACTTGCAATGGCCTCTCCTACCTTTGCATAAAGTTCCTTGTTGAAGGTAGAGGCAATGATACCCTCACAGCTCATGGAAGAATAGCCTTCGGCCGTATTGGATACACCATAAGGTCCATCATCCTCATCCGTAAGCGGCTTTGCTATCGAGGCAATTTCCGGCGTATATCCATAACACTGGACAAGCGTATCGAAGATTTCCTCCTGGGTCAGGTTGTCAAGAATCATGTCCCACTGAGGATCATCGTATTTCAGGCCTACCATCATGGCAAGAGTCAGCTTCTGGGAGGAATTGCCGAAGTTAGGCATTGTGGCATCCTTTTCTTCCACAATCGGCTTATGGGAAGTGATGTCATATTTGCTCGTCTGATTCTCCGTGATGGAAAGTTCCGTCTTCACACTCGGGAAAGTTCCCATCCAGTCGTTTCTGGAGACATACGTGACATCCCCGTCATCGCTAGCCTTGTTCGTAACGCCTTTGAATCGATTCGGATCCATGAAATCCAGTTTGTTCGTGATTTCGACGGAATTGTCATCGCTGGCATCCTTGGTAGGATCATTTCTCTTCTTGGCAGAAGATTTGGAAAAGATCTCATTATCCACCTTCGCCTGAGAGAGAATCTTCTCCGAAAGAAGCGGATCTCCGTTTGCATCCATACCGCGTGACCTATTGAATCCCTTCTTGGAAAGGATGTTGTTGATGGCATCATGGGAATCGCGGGCTACACTAAGATAATAATCCCCTTCGTCCAGAATATAGGTCTTATCGTATTCCGAATCATAGGACCGGAGGGACTCGAAATCCACGGACATGTGAACCGTTTCGCTCTCGTTAGGATTCAAAAGCTTCGTCTTTTCGAAACCGACAAGTTCGACACTCGGCTTTTCGATACCGAGGATGACATCATGATCGTTATAGGGCTTCTGGAGATAGACCTGTACGGCTTCCTTTCCGGAAACAGAGCCCGTATTCGTCACCTTCACGCTTACCTCGTAGGAAAGAACCTTGTCCCCCTGTTTGTTCGGAACGATAGTCATATCCGAATAAGAGAAGGAGGAATAGGACAGACCATATCCGAAAGGATAGGCGACCACATCGGAATAGGTGTAATTTCCGACTTTCTCACGGTTCATCACGCTGTCTTCATATCTGGTTTCGAAATATCGGTATCCGACATACACGCCTTCCACATAAACGCCATAGTATTGTTGCGTGGAATTCAGGTTCAGTTCCGCCGTGTTGCTGTACGAAGAGGAGAATCCATCATTCACCTTCCAGTACATATTCGCAGGAGCAGCGAAATTATCCTTCAGGAACGTATCGGATAATCTGCCGGAAGGATTCACCTTTCCGACAAGGGCCTTGGCTACACCTCTCATACCGGTCGCTCCCGGAAGACCGATCCACATGCAGGCATCGATTCCGTACTTCTCGTTGTCGATGAAATCGCACTGCAATGTCACTGCGGAATTGATCAGAACGACAATCTTCTTGACCTTGCCCTGACTCTTCAAAGTGGCAAGATTCTCAAGAATCTGAAGTTCGTTCTGCGTCAAGGAAAGATACGAACCATCCGTGCCATCGCTGCCTTTGAAGGATACGTCCGCACCTTCTCCGGATTCACGGGTGATCACGGCAAGAACAGTGGAATCGCTGTATTCATCCTGGACAGAACGATAGTTTTCCCAGGAAGGTTCGTTCATATAGAACGTACCAGCCCTTTGCCCACGAGCCGTCTTTCCGGCTCCTGTTTCCACAAAATCGAAAGTCGCATCATTGACATTCAGGGAAGTCTCGGACTTCAGCGCTTTTCTAAGATCATAGAAAGCACCCTGTTTCTCCCCATCCCTTCTTACACCAGGACCATGGGTAGCATAAAGCTGCTTGCCGGTTCCGCTTAAAGCAGCCGTAACCTTCATTCCATCGGCAAGAGGCAAAGCATGGTTCTCGTTCTTGAGAAGAACAAGACCTTCTGCCTCGACATCCTCGTTCACCTGACGATAGTAGTCTTCGATATTGCTGGCATCCTTCAGTTTTTTTCTGTCGATGGTCTTCTCATCCTCACCGGTTGCCTTGATTTCTTTATAGTCGCTTGTGCCGAAGAAGCTGTGAAGCTCGTTGTTGAAAGGCTTAGTAGCAGCATTGGCAACGATGGAGACCATGAAAAGGCCGGAAAAGGTTACCATAAGCGGTTCCCAGAACTTTCCCTGGATGATACGAAGAATCCGTTCTTTCTTATTCATGGCTGCTTACCTCCTTCTTATCCAAAACAATGTCAGGCTTGACCTTAGCGTTTGTCTTCCTTCGAATCAGGATTCCTGCAGTAAGAGAAAGGACAAATGAGACAAGAAGCATAATCAAGGAGACAAAATAACTCACCGAAAGCAAAGGATCCACAGGATCGCCGACCGTTCCGGAAACAATCGGATAAAGAATCGTCCCTAAAAGAGAATACTCGTCAAGAATCTGGAACAAAAAGGCACCCAACAAACAGACAAATGCTGCATAGTCGAAAATTCTAGTCCAGGAAAACAGGACAGCCGTCTTTTTGTCCTTTACGAAGAACAGCGAAAGAATCTGGCCTGTGGTTGCCAAAAAAGAGACAACCACAGCACCAATCGAAAGACCTACGACATTGCCGGAAACGCTATTGCCATTGAATTCGGACGGACAGTTTGCCGCATAAAGGATCATAGCGACAACAGACAGAATCAAAGTCGACAAGGAAAGGATTCCGGACACGAGAAGAACAGAAGCACCATTTTCCTTCAATCTAGTTTTCATACCCATATCCATTAACCTCTGTTGACATTTGGTCTCTCATAATATTTGTAGTCATAGCTCGACAAAGTAGCGGAAGTGTAGATATACATACAATCAATCGTCGGCGCTTCAGCATGATAGGTACCGCCATGGTTGTTGTTGTTATCGACATACAGAGAAACATAGTTGGAACCAGCGCGAAGACTCAAGTCGGAAGCAATGAAGCAATTTTCGAATGGAGTCTTGTTCTGCGCAAGATCCTCACGTTCATCGATGTTAGCCATCGGCATATAAAGTCCATCATAATGGACATAGGTGGTCGGCTTTCCATCATCGTCCCAATCTCCGTTTATGACAATCTTGAATTCTTCATCGGACAAATAGTTGTATTTCACACCATCTTTTGTCTTCGTGGTATTGAATTCACAGGATTCACTGGAAACCCTGAGATACAAAACAGCATCCGTCACATCCTTGTCGGAATCGATGACAAAGTCAAGGCTGGCACCATTGTAATAGAGTTCACGGACGAAATAACCATTGCTGACATTGTTCTTTCCATCCCGGACAAAGGTATAATCCATGATCATCTGCTCTTCAAAAGAGTTAGTCGAAGTACCTTGTCCTTCCTTACCTTCGAAATCGATGGATTCGGCTTCGAACGTATAACGATCCAGGAACTTTGCATAGCATACAGCATCCTGGGTCAGGTTGGCTTTCATATTGAACTTAGTCGTAAAGTTCTTGTCCGTATACCAGCCACCGAAGAGAGCATTCTCTTTGGTCGGATCATCCGGAGCATTCGTCGATGCCGATTTATTGAATTCCACGGATTTTTCGACATAGAGCTTATCTCCGACATAATACTTGACACTGACATTCTCCGGCGTAGAGGAATCCTCAATCCACTTTGCGTACAAAGTAAGATCCGAGGTGACCTTCATATCGAATGTGAACTGTGTAGACAAAGCCTCATCCATGAACCAACCGCTGAAAAGATACTTGTCGCGGACAGGTGCAGCAGGCTCCGTTGCCAGTTTTCCGTATTTTACATACTGAGTCTCCGGTGTCGAAACAGCATCCGCATAAGCTAAATTGAACGAGACAGAATAAGTGGACAAAGCCCAACCCGCATAATAAGTCTGACTGACAGAGACAGACGACAAATCCGCCTGTGTCTTTCCCAAAGTGGAGTCCTCATCCGAATCCGGATTCAGTTTTTCCGTATACCATCCCTTGAAATCATGTCCGACATAATCCAGATGTGAAGCCAGATTTGCAGCAAAAGCCGTTGCATCCCCACCTTTTTCGATATAGGTGGATGTCGAAACACCATCCGCTGCTTTGGCGCCGTTCAAATCGAAATTGATCAGAGAATCACTTTCTTCCCAATGGGCATAGAGCACCATGGAATCCGTAACCGGACTCGAGAAATCGAATTTTTCTCCACCGACAGCCTTCGTATACCATCCCAAGAAAGCGTAATGCTCTCTCGAAGGAGTTTCGATTTCCGACATCGGTGAATCCAGTTCGACCGTGACGACCTTGGAATCAGGACCACCGACATAATTGTAGTTGAAAGTCACCGTTGCCTTGGACATAGCCCACTTGGCATAAAGATCGAATGATTGGATCACGGGACTATCAAAAGTATAGGGCGTGGAATACAGTCTATCCGTATACCACTGCAAAAACGATTTCGTACCATCCGGATAGACAGGATCCGCCGGTTTCTCCAACAAAGAACCGCTTTTCACAACAACCTTAACGGAATCAGATACATTATCCATATAATGGAACGTAACAACATGTTCATTGTCGTTCTTCAGCCATCTGGCATAGACAGTCATATCGGAGGAAATCGGATTTGTCCCGTCGAAAACATCCGAACTTGAATCCGAATAGCCTAAATACCATCCACCGAAAGTATATCCAGGTCTGGTCGGGTTCGCAGGAAGATTCACCTTCTCTCCCGACTTGACCGTGACTTTCTGACTTTTTCCTTCATAGTTGTAATTGAATTTGACGACATATTCTTTTTCTTCACCTTGTACTTTGGAAGAATTCGATGGATTGTCATAACGCGAGCAGGAAGTCAATCCACCTGCCAAAGAAAACGATGATACAAGTGCCAAAAGTAGAGGTACTCTCTTTTTCATTATTTCCCCTTTCCTATTGCAGAAGACAGAACAGATTTTGTCACCTGCAACCTTTGTATAAACAAACGAAGTTGCATACGGTTTTATCCAATATGCAACTTCGAATGCTCTATTTTTTACTTCTCTTCTTTCTTCTTCTTCAAAGCAAGCGCGGCAGTAACAAGAGCAAGAGCTCCGACAGCACTAGTAGCAGCAATCACAGATCCTCCGCATCCAGATGCATTGGTTCCAGCAGCTCCTGTGTCGCCTTTATCACCTTTGTCGCCCTTGTCACCTTTGTCGCCCTTGTCGCCTTTATCGCCCTTTTCACCTTTGTCTCCGGCAGCTCCAGCCTCACCTTTATCACCGGTGTCACCTTTGTCGCCTTTGTCTCCGGTATCTCCTTTATCACCCTTATCGCCAGTATCGCCTTTGTCGCCCTTGTCGCCTTTTTCACCATCCTGGCCTTTGACAACGCCAAGATTTTCAGTTGTACCATCGACATAAGTGACAATCAATTCACCGTTTTCGTTGATTTCGGTCTTGAGGATAGCTCCATGTCCGACCTTGATGATGGTATCAGCTTCAGCCTTGATCCAGCCATCGATGATGACCGTGACCTTGATACTGTATTCGCCGGCAACAGTAGGTTTTCCTTTCAGAACACCGGTTGCAGCATCCAAAGCCATACCTTCAGGAAGATCTCCGGTAACCGAATACTTGACCTTATGGTGGACATTGTTGACTTCGGCAAATCCAAGGTCGATCCTGGTTTCATTGTTCATGTTGGCAACATAGTAGGTATCCAACGAATAGTTTTCAACATTGACACCATTCAGTGAATGTGCCTGATTGGCATACTCATTGTACATGAGAAGCGCAGAAGAGCGGACGATATACCACTGGTTGTTGGAATAGTACTTCTCCTGACCGGTCTTTTCATCATCCTGACCAATATAGACACCGCCTTTAGTTCCGGTAAGTTCATTCTCATAATCGGCATCCCAACGTCCGGAATAGGTGTTGTTGGCGGCAGTACCAAGATTGGTCGTATTGTTTCCGCCCGGAGCATGGTTGTGACCTGTACGGAGCATCAGATCTTCCGGAGCAACGTTGGCCTGAGGCGAATACATATCCGGATGGAACATGAAGCCCTCGGCACCCCATTCAGTACGGACAAGCTTATTGGCCATAGCTTCGCTGACCGGAGTCGGAACAGCACCGATTCTGGCAAAGGCAGACATGGCACCTTCGGCACCACCTTCCTGGATTGCCATCTGGAACGGTTTGAAGTAGATTTCGCGGATAGCCTGTTCAGAGACCCAGGCCATCAAATCACCGGCATTACGATTGGTTTCCTGATCATTGAGGGCCATATGCTTGATATGGCTGCCGACACCGCAGGACTGAATACCCTTGACAACATAGATTGCCATATAACCCGCCTGGAAACCATCGGAAGAATAGTATTCGTTGTTACGTCCGGAGAACGGAGTACGATGCGTATTGATGGCAGGATTGAGCCACTGGTCTCTCTTCGTACTGGAATCCGTATTCTTGAACAGACCAAGAGAAGCAGTGACTTCACCTTGCTTGTATCCAAGCTCGACATTCCACGTAGAGGCAATCGTGCAGTTGCAGCACCAAGTGTAAGTACCATTCCAACTGGTCGGACTATCAGCGATACCACCGACAGGAATGCCAAGGTTCTTGACGGCATTACCGTTGTTTCCACCATTCCAGCAGGCAGTGAAGAAATCATTCCAAGTCCATTCGTTCATGAACTCATTCCAGGCTTCCTTGTTGGTAAGACCAGCCAGTTTTCCAGTCTGGATGACATATTCATCATCATAGTAGTTGATTCCGTTGAGATCATTGAAGAGAATCCAACCGTTTCCGGCCTCTTCCTTAAGTTGAGTCTGTGTCTCAGTATCCTTGATCTGACTCCAGCCTTCCATCATATCGGCAGTGACATCGTATCCATTGTCATAGCCAAGATAACCATTAACATCATCCGTGAAGATCTTGTCGCTGTACTTATAGGAACCGGTATTGACGATATCCGTCTTTGTGGCAAAGGTAGCAAGATAATCCGTAACGGCGATCTCTACGACATTGGCATCTGCACCAGAGGTAACAAGTCGCATACCAGCATTGACGTTCTGGCAGTTGGATCTGGTACTGAATGATGTTCCCTTTTTGACATCCACAGTCAGCTTGACACTGTTGGTGCTGATGGAACCATTCCATCTGTTTGTGGACTGATAAATGACATAGTCGCCCTTGTTATAGTCTTTCGAAGCTTTGCCATCCACGCCTTCATTCGTCTGGAAAGTCAAAGTATCCAAAGCTTTGATGACTTTATAAACCTTAGAATCATAAGAAACATATTCATTCAATGTTTCAAAGACGCCATTTACGGTAACAGCTCTTGGAGCAGCGTTATCCTTGTTAGCTTTGTAGACATCCTTGCTCGCAGGAACGCCAATCAAATCATCCTTCTTATAGGACTTGGTTGTGCTGAAATAAGGATGAACGGTTTCCCAAGTGTTAAGCTGATAACCATTATAATAATCAAGAAGATCGGCAAACTTCTCAGTGACGACATATCCGCCCTTGTAGCTTCCCTTAAGGACTTCAACTTCGCTTTCCTTGAATTCGCCGGCAGAATGCGGAGCAATGAACTTGTAATAGGCAACAGAAGAATCACCAGTGACACCGGTAGTGACCGTAGTCACCTTGACAATATCGCCGATAGCATAAGCTTTGCTTGTCTCGAATTCGGAGATGGCACCAACAGATTCCCCGTCAACGACGATGTCCGTGACATTGGCCTTAGGCATGGTGCCTGCCATATCTTCTCTCGAAAGAAGCTTCTGTTCTTCCGTGAACATCTTATCCTCATCGTTGATGACCCCGTCTCCATTCCAATCGTTGTCATTGGTACGAAGAGACTGGCTTCTTCCAGAAGAGAAGAGGTTCTCGATAGCATTGTCGGAATAATCGTCCAAACCGAGTTCTCCATCCTCAAGGATATTGAGAATAGCTTTGTTCTCACTTGCAGAACAATGAGAAGTATCGGAAGCAATCAAAGAATATTCACCCTTCTCAAGTTCATATCCCTTGAAATCATTGCTATTCTTGTCGCTATAGTCATAAGAGGCAAGATCCTGAAGATTGACATCGATAGTTAATGTCTGGCTTTCTCCGGCAGCAAGAAGTTTGGTCTTGGCAAAGCCGACAAGATTGACGGCTGCCTTTTCGATGCCACCATGTGTATATGGAGCCTTGGAATAGATTTCAACCGTTTCCTTACCGGCAACCGTTCCGGTATTCTTGACGGTAACCGTTACCTTGACCTTCTTGATTTCGGCAATATGATCTCCACCGGAATTGACCTGAGATGCTCTCAAGGAAGCGAAATCCAAAGTCGGTTTTCCGATTTCGAATGTAGAATAGGACAAGCCACTTCCGAACGGATAGACGACATTATCCTTATACCAGGCTTCAGCTTCAGCAGCAGTTCCTGCACCTTTTGCAAGTACACCGTTCTTATAGGTGAGATGACCGGTTCTGATTTCCTCATAGACCGTTTCGCTGTATTTGTATCCGAGATAAATATCTTCGCTGTAGTCAATACCATGGGTAGCGACCGTTCCGGTTGCCACAGTTCCATCTTCTTTGATGAAGCTGTTGGTTCCAGCATCATTCTGGACATTGGCGATGGAATTATACCAAGTCGGATTGGCAGTGAAATCCTTGTCCCAGGTATCGACAAGCTTACCGGAAGGATTCATCTCACCGGAAAGAAGCTTCGGAACTGCTTTGATACCGTTCTGACCAGGACGTCCGATGAACATGATGGAATCGATGTCCTTGTCCTGCTGCAGATTGTACATTTCCATCGCATTGGAAGTATTGAGAAGAACAACGACTTTGGAACATTTCTTCTTTGCGAAATCAATCATCTTGATTTCGCTGGCAGTCAGCATCTGATTATGCTTATAGACATTACCCTCACCATCTTTGGCAAGTGCCTTATGGGTCCATCCATCGTTTTCAGTCGCATCGGCAGCAAGCTCGCTGGTCTTGACAGAAAGATCGGATCCTTCTCCTCCGCCTCTCTTCAGAACAACGACAGCTACATCCTTGAATTCCCCGACCTTACCATCGGCTGCAGTCTCGGTTTCCGCATTGCTGAAATCAGATTCCGTAAGAATCGTCTCATTGACCGTGAACGAATCATCAGCCAAAGCAGTCCTGACATTTCCGGTTCCACCCTGAAGGGCAGAGGCAGCTGTACCGAAAACAGTGACCTTTTCCGTTGCCTTCTTCAACGGAAGAGCGCTGTTGTCATTCTTCAGAAGAACAGAGCCTTCGCCAGTAAGCTGAATGTTGATATCCTCAGCAGCCTGCTTTGCATCCTCATTAGAATCATAGGCCGGACTAGCATAGCCTCCATTTGCCTTCAGAAGAGATGCCGGATTTACGATATCCTGGTTTCCTTTGGCAAACGGCATCATGGCCATTGCAGCAAGAGCAATCGGAGCAACAACGTTCAACACCTTAACTTTCTGATTTCTTTTTTTCATGAAATCCTCCCTTTATCTTTTTTCGCTTTGAAATAAAGCGCTTTCAGATGCCATTATTTTTAACGATAGTTTCCTTTGCTTTTCAATCTTTTGTTCATTTTGAAACGAACATTGAAAAAACAACACAATAATTTGCAAATTTGATTGCAAACAATCAAAAATGAGCAATTTTCCCTTCCTTTCACTAAATTAGTGCCTTTTTAGATGAAAGCGTTTTAAATTTACAGTCCACAAAAAAAGCAGGAGATATCCCCTGCCACAACAAGATTCCTCCTACCTGTTATAGATTCTTGCACCATTCTTGACAAACGGTTCTAGAATAGAATCGGGAGCATTTGTATAAATTGCATCATATTCTTCGACATTCCTTGTCCGATAAGGATAAGAACATAAGAATTTGTTTTTATCCACAATCAGAAGCCTCCTGTCGCTTCGTCTGAAGGCCTCGCTTTTGATCTGCATCGTCTCGATGCTGGCCTCATAGGTACCATCCTCCTGAATTCCCGCACAGGAAGAAAGCATCAGATCCATATGGAAACGGTCCAGCATATCTATTGTCAGAGAACCATCCGTGCTGTAGGTGGAATACTGGATCACACCGCCAAGGAAGATCACCTTCACATCCTTCTTCGTGGACAGCTTCATGGCAAGCTGAAGTCCGTTGGTGATAATCGTCTTGTACTGGAAGTTCATCCGTTCTGCCAAGGCAAGACAAGTAGAAGAATTGTCGATGAACACACAGGAAAAATTCGGAATATGCTCCAAGGCAATAGATGCCGTCTTCTCCTTGTCGTTGGCATTCTTCTCGATACGAACGAAGATATTCACCTCATCGGAAGAATCAAGGAAAATGGCACCGCCATGCGTTCTCTGAATCATCCCCATCTTCTGCATCTCGTTGAGATCCCTGCGGATCGTGGCCGTAGAGACATACAGCTCATGGGCAAGCTCTTCGACGGTAGCCCGGTTATGTTCCTTCAGATAATCGGAAATCATTTTGAATCTCTCACTGGTGAACATATTCTTCGATTCTTTGATATCTCCCATTGTGATTTACCTCTCTTTTTCATAATATAACAAGTTTCAAGCAGAAACAATCAAAATCAATCAACGCTTGACAAACAACAAACATCTGAATACCATCTATCCGATACAGAATACTCAGGAAAACAGAAATGAACGCAACACAGATTCTATTTTATCTTTATCTTCTACTCATGCTTATTTCATCCTTCATCGCCCTCATCCTATACGGGAAAGACAAAAAAAAGGCCAAAAACGGGGAAATGCGGATCAAGGAAAAGGACCTATTGTTCCTTGCCTGTTACAACGGTGCCATCGGAAGCCTTATCGGAAGAATCCTCTTCCACCACAAGACCGACAAGAAATACTTCTCCCTGGTCATCTACTTCTCCCTTCTCATCCAGATTGCCGTCCTTGTCTTTCTGGCCTACCTTTCCTTCCTGAAAAAATAGAGGAACAAACCATGAACGAAAACGAATCCCTGAAAAAATCACATTCCAAATTCTCCAACTTCAAATTGACCCTTCTCTGCCTTCTTTCCGCACTCTTCTTCGGACTGTTCTTTATCGCCCTTGCACTCTACTTCTCCTACTTTAGAAACTGGACCACCCTTGCCGCTGTCATCGTCTCGGCTCTTCTCTCTCTGATGAGTGCAATCCTCTTCCTGCATTTCAAACGCTGAACAACTGCCCTAGAGGCAGTTTTTTCTTTTTCTGATGATTTTTGCGGTTCCTTTCCTTATAATATAAAGTGCAAACGATTACGAGGAACGGATTTTATGACACTGAAAGAAACAAACTCCAGAAACGATCTGACAAGGAAAAAAGAACAGGAAAAGAAGTATGAAGCCACCTCATCCATCTCCCTTTCCTTCGAAAACGACACCTCACTCTATCTCAGGGACAGGAAAGCCACACCGGTCCTCAACGACATTTTAAACGACGAAACCCTCAAACGCTTCTTTTTCTCCCTGGACAGAAGGCACTCCTATCTGCTATCGGATGAGGGAACCAAACTGGAAAACGACCAGAATGAAGAAATCCCGATACCGGAGAAAGAAAAGAAGCTCATCCAATCCTACCTTGACAAGTACGAAGATTATGGGGGAAGACTGGAAAAAAACGGAGACCAGTATATCGACCTCATGACCGAAAACGTCTCCTGCCACTACGACGTCAATCTCCTTTTAGGAAACCGGGAAGGATACGACCATCCTCTGCAAAGCACACCGAAAAGTGTCGTCAACCGCTTCTTCCAAGGTTCTTTCCGTGCCCACTCCTCCTATCAGGTACTGGCAACGACCTGGGGACTTCTTCCGGAAGAGAACGGATTCCCGCTCAACCGGCAGTTCTATCTTCTGGAAGACGGAAAGCAGATCTTCTTTTCCGCCAGAATCGACAAAAATGTCGAAAAAGCCTACTGCATCCATAACGTGAACCATTCCACGATTTTCTACAGACTGAAAAGCGGGCTGGAAATCAGAAGGGAAATCTTCCTTCTTCCTCAGAAAGAGGGACTGCCCTCTGCAGTCGAAATCCAAACCATCGACATCAGGAACTGCTCGAAAAGAAAAAGAGACCTCAGCATCGTCTACGTCGGAATGTTCGGATTCTCGAACCCGCACTGCCAGGAAGAAGACGTCATCTATTCCACCCTGGTCAGCCAGGCCCAGGTGATTCAGGACGAAAAAAGCAGAATCATCGCCCTCACCCCGGACTATTATCCGGAATATTTCAAGAGGGAAATCCGTTTTGTCACCCTGAAGGACGATGATTCCTATATCGACAGCTTCACTAGCGACTACATCTCCTTCATCGGAACCGGAACCATGGACCATCCCGAGCATCTGAATCATCTCGGAAACAGGCTCACAAGAAAAGGGCCCAATTTCTTTGCCTTGGGAAAATCATTCAACCTGGATGAAGGAAAAGAAGAACGGATCGACACCTTCACGGGAATGGTCGATGCCACACAAAGCAAAGGAAACGACCACCTCAAGATCCTGAATGCACAGCTGGAAAGACTACTGGAAGAATACAGAACCAGAAAGGAAGTCGAAGAAGCTCTGAAAGAAGTGAAGAAGAACTTCAGGGACTACTCCTCCTTCCTACAGATTGAAGAATCAGAAGACATCAGGAAAAACTCCTACATCAATTCCGCACTTCCCTTCCAGGTTCTCTATCAGACCTTTGTCTCCAGAAGCTTTGCCATGACCCAGAAAGGATACCGGGAAATCGGATTCAGGGAAATCCAGGATCTCTATGCCTCCATGTACTACCTGAACCAGGAAGGAAAAAAAGGACTCATCCAGAAGCTCCTCTCCCAATGGATCGAAAATGTCTATCCGTTTGGATACGCCAACCACAACTTCTTCTATCAAGGAAAAGAACCAGGGCAGTCCAGTGACGACCCCCTTTGGCTCATTTTGGCTCTAGGCCATTACCTTGATCTCACCGATGACTATGACTTCCTAGACCATAAATTCGTCATGGCTGGAAGCAAAAAGGAAAGAAAACTATACGACACACTGAAAGCAATTCTAAGATACAGTGGAGAGATTTCCATCGGAAAGCACATGCTTCCCCTTCTGGATATGGCTGACTGGAACGATTGTCTCAGAATCGACAGCGATTACCTGAACGGTCCGGAAAAAGAAAAAGCCTATCGCCATCAGCTGAAAACAAAGCATCAGAAAACGGGAGTCCCTTTGGAAAGCGACTACTCCGAATCCGTAATGGACGGATTCCTACTTGTCATCGCCTTGTCAGACATGGAAAAAATAGCAAAACGGAGAAAAGACGAAAACACCCTTTCCTGGCTGAAACAGCTGAAGAAGGAAAAGATCCATCACCTCAATCACGATGCCTATATCGAGGGCTATTATGCCCGAGTTCTTCTCAACCGCAGATGCTCCAAAGCCGATTATATCGGAAGCGGAAAAGACGGGCTTTCCATCGAAGAAGGTCTTGACGGCTCCTACTACCTCAACTCCTTCTCCTGGTCCTTGCTTTCCGATGTCGCAAGCGAAAAAAGAATCAAGGAAATGCTTGCCAAAGTGGACACCTATTTGAAATCACCGGCCGGCTATAAGCTGTGCACCGGACACGATCTTTCCCTGGCTGGAGCCAAATCCTCGTCGACCGACCACTATTTCATCGGGGACAGGGAAAACGGCGGTGTGTTCAAGCATGCAACCATGATGCTGACCAGGGCACTGCTTTATCGGGCAAAAACCGTCAAAGACAAAGAACTGAAAGAGCAGATGGTAAAAGACGCCTACTTCATGATCGACCTCGTCTACCCGTTTAACACGCTCGAAAACGTCGAACTCCATAAGGGAAACCCCAGATTCTGCACTCAGTACAACAATTCCATCACCGAGGAGAACATCGGTCCGATTCTCAGCGGAACTGCAACCTGGCTTACGTTGACGATATTCGAGGCTCTTGGCATCCGGATCGAAAACAGCACACTGATCCTTTCCCCGATGCTCAGAAGAGAAGAGGAAGAAGTAACCTATACCATCAAAAACAAGGAAGCCATTCTGAGAATCCGGATAAAGAAAGCAAAAGGGACCCTCTGCGAGAAAGAAACAGAGGAAGTGGAAATCGACGGAAACAAAGTCAAAGGAAACCGGATCAGGCTTCCGATAGCAGGAAAACACGAAATCGAAGTATCCTATCGATAATGCAAGCGATTAACCGAGTTTCTGTTTGCTTTTCACAATTCAAACATTTACATTAATTAAGAAGTACTAGGAAAATGATATGGTAAAATTAAAAGACATCGCCAAAGCATGCAACACATCCGTTGCAACCGTCAGCCGTGCTCTAAACGGCTCCACGGAACTATCCAAAGAAACCATCGAACGCATCCTCAAGATTGCAAAAGAGATGGGCTATGTTCCCAATGCATATGCCCGGGCTTTGAAATCAAAAAAATCCTACGACATCGGAGTCATCTACTATGATGCCACTTTCGGTGGCCTCAAGCATGAATACTTCTCCGGAATCCTGAATGCCCTGAAAGTCGAAGCCGAATCCAAAGGATTCAGCATCACCTTCCTAAGCAAACGGACGAACAAAGATATGACCTACCTTCAGCTGGCCAGATATCTCAACATGGACGGCGTCATCATCGTCACGGAGGAATTCGACAATCCGGAAGTCATCGAACTTGTCAAATCCGACCTTCCCGTCGTCACCATCGACTACGTATTCAACTCCTCGACAGCCATCATGAGCGACAATACCGAAGGAACCAAGAAACTTGTCCATTATGCAAAGAACCTCGGTCACAGGAAAATCGCCTTCATCCACGGCGAATATACCGACGTCACCAAGAAGCGACTGGCCAGTTTCTATGCCGGTATGAAGGAATGCAATCTTCCCATCATCGACAAATTCGTCCTCGACGGTTCCTTCCACAATCCCAAGGTCTGCGGCCACCTGACCAAGGAACTCATGAAAAGAAAAGAAAGACCGACCTGCATCTTGGCTCCGGATGACATCTCCATGATCGGAAGCCTATCCGCACTAAACGAAATGGGATTCAATGTTCCGGAGGACATCTCCGTCATCGGATACGATGGAATCGATTTTTCCCGTTTCTACCGCCCGAAATTCACAACCTATATCCAGAATTATGAAGAGCTAGGAAAAGCAGCAGCAAACGAGCTGATCAACCGCATCTTCAATCCAGAGACCTTCATTCCGAAGACCATCATGGTAAACGGAATGATACAGGAAGGAAACACCACCGCTCCCCTGAAGAAATCGAAATAGATCAAGAAAAATCCCAGAGTCAGAATTAAATGGTCCTGGGATTTTTTCGTGGAACAAAAAACTGGGCCTTTTATATGAACCAAGCGGCGAAGGAAGCAAATCCGCATCCTTTTTCGCAAGAATCCAATAGAAGAACCCAGTAGACAACACCTAGTTTAACCTTTGACAGCACCGGCAGTCAGATTCTTGATGATGGAACGGGAGAAGATCAGATAGACGATGACGACCGGAACAACGGCAAGAGCCATAAGAAGATAAATCTGACCATATTCTCTCAGATACTGCGTGTCATTGTTCAGCTGTGTGAAGATGATCGGCACCGTATACGATTCCTTATCTCTAAGAAGCATGGAAGGCATGAAGAAGTTATTCCAGCTGCTGACATAGGAGAAGATGAACTGAACCGCAAGGGCGGGCTTAAGAATCGGAAGTATCATCTGATGGAAAATACGTATTTCGCTTGATCCATCGACTCGGGCTGCCTCGATGATTTCATAAGGAAGGACGGAATCAAGATACTGCTTCATATAGAAATAGACAGCCGGAGAAGCAATACAGGGAAGAATAAGCATCGAGTAAAGGATTCCATAATGTCCGAAGAAATTGTACTTTGCGGCAACCATGACAAGACCCATGGCGGCAACCTGAGTCGGAATCATCATGATGGCAAGAATGAACGTCTCGATGAACTTCTTTCCTTTGAAGGAATAGGTATGGACCGCATAGGCTGTAAGAGCAGAGAAATAGACGGTGAGAATAGCGGAGAAGCCGGAGACCCAGATGGAATTCCAAAGGGCCTTCAGAATCGGAAGATGCGCATTGCTCATCAACCCAGTCCAGTTCTCGATGAAATGAGAGCCGGGAATCAAAGTGAATTCCTGCTGGATGGAATGAGTATCACGTGTACTGTTGATGATAAGAATATAGAATGGGAAAAGACACAGGATGGAAAGGAAAATCAAGAAGATATAGACCAGAACCCTTTCGATGGTAAGCTTGACCTTTTCGGATTTCGGCTTTTCCTGTTTTAACGATACCTTGGAATAATCGATGGTACCATTCAATTCATTTGTTTTCATAGATTACTCCTTCATGGCAGAAGCCGGGGCGGGATTACCCTCACCGAGTTCTTTAAGACCGGCTCTGACAAATCTCTCACGTTTCTTCTTTGCCTTGATTTCGGCTTTCTTGGCATTATCCTTAGGAACCATGACCTTGAAGACAATCAAGCTCAAGATACCGGTAATGACAAACAGGATGGCAGACAAGGCACCGGCCTCTCCGTAGTTCTGTTTGCTGTTGACCAAATCATAAAGATACATGATAATCGTCTTCGCACACTGCTGAGTTCCGCCTTTACCCTGCGTAAACATCTGAGCGGCATCGAAGAGCTGAATACCACCGATCATGGAAGTAATGAAGAAGTAGACAAAAATCGGAGTAAGAAGCGGCATTGTGATCTTCCAGAAGATCTTCCAGGAACTTGCCCCATCCAGTCTTGCGGATTCGAACACCGACTCATCAATACCCATAATACCGGACATCAGAAGGATGGAAGTATTACCGAACCACATAAGGAAGTTGATGAACGCGATAATGACTCTCGTCCACCAGACGCTGTTCTTGAACATGATCGGTGTTCCTTCCGGCAGAAGATGAAGTGATTCCAGAATCAAGTTGACAGGACCGGATGAAGAGAAGAACATTTGGAACATATAACCGAAAGCAGCTGCCATAACAAGATTCGGCATATAGGTCACCGTCTGGAAGAACTTGATGCCCTTAAGCTTTAGTCTCTCGTCCGTAAACCAAATCGCAAGAAGAAGAGAACAGATGCACTGAGGAACAAAGCCGAGGATCCAGATGATCATCGTATTACCGAGATATTGCCACATCTGGCTTCCAGGTTGAAGAAGTTTGGCAAAATTCTTTAAGCCAATGAAAGTAGGACCGATGACAGAACCATCCAAGTTCGAAACTTTATAGTTGAATACCGAATAATAGAACGTACGAAGAAGGGGATAGAACTGGAAAATCAAGAATATGACGACAAACGGAATCAGGAAGAGATACCCGTATTTCGCATAAGAAATCATCTTATGCTTCTGGGATGAATTCCGTTTCAATACAGGTGCCTGAGTATTTTCCTTTTTCATAGGCACCTCCTAGAAGATGGCTTTCTCCGTATCCTGATCGAAGAGATGACAGTGATGCAGATTGAAGCAGACTCTCACCGTTTCATTCGGCTGAATGTTCTTTTCAGCAGGGAATTTGGCAATTGTATCCTGGAAAGCAAAGTTGGTATGGACATAATATTCGTTTCCAAGAAGCTCAGCCAAAATAACCTTGGCATCGAAGATAGCATCAGGATATAAGGAAGCATGATAGCCGTCCCCTTCATGGATATCCTCCGGACGGATACCGAAGACAACCTTTTCCGGAATGTCTTTACCTCTGACAAGCTCTTCCGGAAGCTTGATCGTCTTACCTGTGATAAACGTGACAAAGCCATCCTTATAAGTGACCGGGAAGAAATTCATGGCAGGGGAACCGATGAAGCCGGCAACAAACTTGTTGACCGGATGATTGAAGATATCCATAGGAGTTCCGATCTGCTGTACATAACCGTCTTTCATGATGACGATACGAGTAGCCATCGTCATAGCTTCCGTCTGATCATGAGTGACATAGATTGTAGTGGCTTTGAGGTTATTGTGAAGCTTTACGATTTCGCTTCTCATCTGGACTCTCAGCTTTGCATCGAGGTTACTCAAAGGCTCATCCATGAGAAGAACCTTGGAATGTCTGACAATGGCACGGCCCAAGGCAACACGCTGTCTCTGACCGCCGGACAAAGCCTTAGGCTTTCTGTCCAGGTATTCCGTGATCTGAAGGATTCTGGCAGCTTCGTTGACTCTCTTGTCGATTTCCGCCTTCGGAAGTTTCATGACGCGGAGCGGGAAGGCCATGTTTTCATAGACCGTCATATGCGGATAAAGGGCATAAGACTGGAAGACCATGGCAATACCTCTGTCCTTCGGAGCCACATCATTCATATATTCGCCGTCGATGAAGAGATTACCGGCTGAAATATCCTCAAGACCGGCAACCATTCTCAACGTCGTGGACTTACCGCATCCGGAAGGTCCGACGAATACAATGAACTCATGCTGCTTGATATCGATGGAGAAATCGTGGACGGCATGATATCCGTTTTCATAGATCTTGTTGATGTTCTGAAGAGAGACGAAAACACCTTCCGGTGCCGTCCTTCCCATCTCATCATCCCTCTTCCTTGCTTCAGCCAAAGCCTTTTGACTAGCCAGTTTCTGGGCTTTTTCCTTCTCCTTGGCCGCCTTCCTTCTTTCAAAGAAATTCATCTTCTTCTCGGCGCTTGCTTCTTTTTTTGGCAACATAATCTTTCTCCTTTTTAAAAGCGAACAACCTCAACCTGGTATTCCTTCACATTATCCTCGTAAGGTACCAGATTCCCGTCTTGACTCTTCCCATTGACAATCAGATGATACTCGCCGACTCCTTGGTTATGAATGGTTATATGGAATACTTTATCACGAATCTTCCTTTCAACCCTAACATCTTTGAAATTTTCCGAAAGGCACGGCCGGATTTCAAGTCCATCGAGCTTGGGGACAATACCAAGCAAGCCCTGACTCAGACAGACAAAGGACCAAGTCGCACTTCCGGTAAGCCAGGAATTCTTGGCCTGACCATAGGATTTCGAACTTCTTCCCGCAATCATCTGGGAATAGACATATGGCTCTGTCCTATGGATCTCGCTTCGATCTTCAATATAGCTTGGAGCATTCTTCCTATAAAGTTCGAAGGCCCGTTCAGGCTCCCTCTCTTTGCAGCAGGCCAAAGTCAGCCAAGGATTGTTGTGATTGAACACAGCGCCGTTTTCCTTTACACCCTGCGGATAAGAAGAAATCTCCCCAAGTTCCACATGATATCTCGAATACGGCGGATAGAGAATCTCAGCACCCCAGTCATCCACCAAATACTTGAAGGAAGCATCAATGGATTTCTTTCCAAGGCCTTCCTTCTGTCCGATGCCGGCCATCGTGCAGAATCCCTGAGGCTCAATATAGATCTTTCCTTCTTCACACTTGGAGGAACCGACCTCATGTCCAAAGGCATCATAGGCCCGTTTGAAATATCCTCCGTCATAATCGAATCCATATTTCACCGTTGCCTTGTCGATATCCTCGACATATTTCAGAATATAGGCCGCATCTTCATCTTTATGAATGGATTTTGCCAATTCGGCAAATTCCTTGCCGTATTTCACGAACATTCCGGCGATGAACACCGATTCAGCAATATGCGTATCGTTATTCTCCACCGTCTGGAAGGACTCTCCGTCTGTCGTCGAGAAACAATTCAGATTCAAGCAGTCGTTCCAATCCGCACGTCCGATAAGGGGAAGGCCATGTGGACCAAGATTCTCGATGGTATGCTTCAAGGAAACCATAAGATGGTCATACAACGGTTTCTCGCTGCCCTTCACATTATCAAACGGAGTCGGATGATCAAGAATTGTGAAATCCCCCGTTTCCCGGATATAGCTGATTGTCGCTCCGACAAGCCAGAGGGGATCATCATTGAATCCGGAACCGATATCGGCGTTGCCCTTCTTGTTGAGAGGCTGATACTGATGATAAGTAGAGCCATCCTTGAACTGGATGGATGCGATATCGATGATTCTTTCTCTTGCCTTGTCCGGAATCAGATGGACAAAACCAAGAAGATCCTGGCAGGAATCGCGGAATCCCATTCCTCTTCCCGTTCCCGTCTCATAATAGGAAGCACTTCTTGACATCATATAGGTGATCATGCACTGGTATTGATTCCAGATATTTGCCATGCGGTCGAATTTCTCGTCACCGCTCTCGACATGGAAGATGTCCAAACGTTTTTCCCAGTATTCTTTAAGTTCCTCAAAGGCCTTCTTCACCTCATTGTCATCGAAATATTTTTTCTGAAGCCCATAGGCCTTCTTCTTGTTGGGTTTTCCCTGCTCATCCCATTTTTCCTCAACGGGATTCTCCACGAAACCAAGAAGGAAGGTGAATTCAACCTTTTCCTTCGGCTTAAGGACAAAATCCAACCTATGACAGGCCATCGGATAATAATCATGGACAAGAGAATCAAAGGAAGTGGACTTGAAGACAGCATCCGGGTGATCGAATCCGTTCTCTAGGCCAAGAAACACATCCCTGTCCGTATCGAATCCATCATGTTTTCTAGAGCAGGCGAAGAATGCGAAATGATTTCTTCTCTCCCTATATTCCGTCTCGTGATAAATGGAATGATCATCCACTTCGACTTCCGCAAGATTCAGATTCCTCTGGTAGTTGTTGGCATCATCCACAGCATTATATAGACAGAACTCCACAGCACCATAGAACGAGAATCTCTTTTCAGCGTCTCCTTCATTGACAAGCACGATATGATTGATTTCACAGTTATCATGCAGAGGAACAAAACAAGTCAGGGTAGCCTTAAGAGAATCCTTGCTGGACTCAAAGATAGAATAATTCAATCCGTGCCTACAACGATACGTATCCAACGATGTCTTCGTCGGCAGATATCCAATGTTCCAGACGGTATTACCTTCTTTGATGTAATAGAACCTTCCGGAAACATCCCTGGGAACATTATTGTAGCGGAAGCGAGTGATTCTTCTCAGCTTAGCATCTTTGAAAAAAGAATATCCACCACAAGTATTTGAAATCAAAGAATGGAAGTCTTCCGTACCAAGATAATTGATCCATGGAAGCGGTGTATGTGGTGTTTCAATCACATATTCCTTGTTCGCGTCATCAAAGTGCCCAAATTTCATAAATTTTCCTCCACAAGTTAAGATTTTATGTTTTTTTAAGCTTTTTATTCAGCGTAATCGTTTTCGTAAAGGCAATTTAAGTATAGCTTCTATGGCCAGAAAATCAACAAAAATTTTTGCAAAAAAATCTTTTTTTCCGACTAAATACAATGAAATTGTATTTAAATCACAAATTCATGCAATCGTTTTCGATTTTTGTTGACAAACAAGAAGACGGAAAACTATAATGTTCACGAAATCGATTGCGAAAGCTCTTACACAAGATACCAGATGTCAACTCGGTAATCACGTAAGGCAAGGTCGAGAAGCGAGCCTTCCATAAATCGCCGAAGTAGTAAGGAAATAGCGCAAAACAGGAGGTAATTATGAAAAAGAACTTATTTGCCCTATTAGCTGTTGTCACATTAGCAGGCAGTTTGGCTGGTTGCAACCCATCCACTTCTGGTTCGGGTACTGGCACCGGAGGCAAAGAATATCCGGACTATGAAGAGCAGGCTGTCACTCCGATCACTCCGACATTGTCCAATGGCGGAAGCATTGTCAATATCAGATGCTGGAACACCGAATTCGAAGAAAGATTCGCTCAGTTCTATGACGGAATCGATGAAGAAGTCAATCCAAAGAAATTCGTCAAGGATAAAGGAAATCTTGCAACTGCCAGCGCAGACGGAACCTATACATTGAAGAACTTCAAGACAGCTTCCGGAGATAAGATCAAAGTCAAGTTCATCGTCAATGCCAACCAGGACAACGGCTATCAGATTCCGTTGGATCGTGACTTAAAGAACCAGGCCACTGCTTCTGCAGACAACAAGATCGATATGTTCTTGATGGAAGCAGACTATGCCTTGAAGTATGCAAATTCCGATTATTCCGTCGATATTTCCAAGCTTGGCATCACAGAAAACGATACCAAGGATATGTATGACTACACCAAAGTCATCGCAACCGATACCAGAAAAGGTATGAACAACGCCCTCAAGGGACTTTCCTGGCAGGCAGCTCCGGGTCTCTTCGCCTATAGAAACGATTTCGCCAAGAAGCTTTGGTCCGATTATCCGGCCGATCCTGCAGAAAGCGATACTCAGGAAGTCAAAGCCCAGAAGACCGCAGCCCAGGCCGAATTCGTACAGGGAAAGATCGGAACATGGGATAAATTCAACGCCGTTGCCAAAGAAGCAAAAGAAAAGAACATCCATATGCTTTCCGGCTTCGATGATTCCTATCGTACCTTCTCCAACAGTGCCAAATCCTCTTGGATCAAGAAATATGTCAATGTCGACGGCGAAAAGACTGCCATGCTGACTCTCGATCCGGAAATCAAGAACTGGATCAAGCAGACCAAGGAATATACCGACAAGAAGTACAACAACCAGACTTCTCTTTGGGATGACAACTGGGCCAAAGGCCAGAGTATCAAAGGAGACGTCTTCGGATACTTCTATTCCACTTGGGGTATCAACTTCACCCTTCTTGGAAATGCAGGCGACGAACTTTATGGACAGTACAGAGTCTGTCAGGGTCCTGCCAGCTACTATTGGGGTGGAACATGGCTCTGCGCTGCCAACTACACCGACAACGCCGACGTCGTCAAAGATATCATGCTCAAGCTTACCTGCAACAAAGATGTAGCCAAATCCATCACTTCCAACGAAATCGTCCAGGATTACACCAACAACAAGACTGCCATGCATGAACTTGCCACAGACAAGAACTATGGTTCCAAGTTCCTCGGTGGACAGAACCACATTGCCCTCTTCGAGAAATCCGCTTCCAATTTGAAGATGGCTGCCATGTCTGCAATCGATCAGACCTGCAACGAAGGAATCCAGAATGCCATGAAAGATTACTTCACTGGAAAGATTTCCTATAAGGAAGCCGTCAACAACTTCAAGAAGAACTGCCAGGACAAGGTCAACTCCATCCTCTTCGACAGCACCTTCGACGAAGAACTCTAAATCCGTTTCCCCTTTTACAGCCGACTGAAAAGCCGGCTGTTTTCTTTTGGCCTTAAAAAAGCATAGAAAAAGCCGTCCAGCAAAACCAGACGGCAAACAAGGCACAATAATCAATCCAGATCCTTGAATTTTTCCAAAAGCAACAGAATCAATAGCCTGGCTGGATTCGAAAAGATGACGGATTTGTCCTCAAGAAGCGCATGGATTTCCTCTTTCGAATACAGTTTGGCCTGAATATCCTCGAATTCCTCCTTATCCTCTTTCCCTTTGGATAGTAAAGAAGCAGTTACAACGGCATTGCATTCATCGCTGAGCCCTTCACTGGTCGGAGAAGGAGGAACAATCACCTTGATGTTTTCCATCTCATATCCCGTCTCTTCCCGAAGCTCCCTTCTAGCCGCATCCTCGATGGATGAATCTTCCTTATCGACAAGTCCGGCGGGAAAAGAATAGACATCATGATTCAAAGCCGGACGATGCTGTTTTTCCAGAAGAAGGAAAAGCTTGCCGCCTTTGATCAGATACGCACCGATCAGCACGGCATCCGCCCGCATAAAATCCTGCTTTGGAATTCTAAGTTCTTCGACAGATTCATTTCTCGAAGCAAGGAAATAGCTGTAATCCTTTTTTGTCCCGTCGTCTTTGGTAACCGAATAATGCAGCGTATAGAAATTCAGGAAACGATGCTCCGTTTCCTTATCAGCAGAAACAAAATCCCATTTCATAAAGGAACCTCACTTTTACAAAAAAATTATAGCGCAGAACATTCTTCATTGAAATAAGCATCAAGCAATAAAGACATTCGCATCAAGAAAATACCTGTCAATCCCTTTTATTGAAATTTTCAGTCCGCTTTTAACTCATCTTGAAATTTGCCCGATTTCATCGGATTTTTCAAGAACCAAAAAATCAAAATAGGGAAAAACAAAAAACAAAAAAGAACCATCAACAAAACACATAGGGACTATCCTGGGAAACCATTCCATTAGGCATGTTATCATATTCTCGCCTGAAAAAGAGCAACACAACCAAAAGGAGAATTTATGGAGAAAAAGAAGTTCCACAAGTCTATGCTGTTTGCCTTATGTGTTCTGTCTGTCGGATCTGCCTTAGGAGGCTATCTTGTCTATGACAAAGTCACAAAAGCAAAAATCGATGTTCCGAATGTCGAGGCCGAAATCAACGAAGGAGCCAATTTCAAGGTCAAATACACCTATAACGCCTCAACTGACAAATATGGTTCCTACGAAATCAGTTATCGGGTCGAGCCGAACGTCTATACAGATCAGATTCTAGCGAAAGTCAGCTATATCGATGATACAGAAGTCGATGAAAGTATTATCACCATCAACCACTTCCAAAAGGAGAAGAAAGTCGTCGTTCACTGCAAAGACATCTTCACCAAACAGGTAAAAGTCACTCTTTATGCCGAAACTGAACCGGATGTCAATTGTTTCATCAAATTCGATTTCGTCGAAAAGCTGAAAGTATCCCTTCCGGAAACCATCAACGTTGTCCAAGGTCAGACACCGAAGATCGAAGTCAAAGTGGACACGACCGGCGGTACCAAAGAAGCAGACAAGTTGATCCGAAACGAAACCTACGCCTGGACACAAGAATATGTCGACTGGTGTATGGCTCAAGCGCAATCCTATTTGGATAGCATCGTGGCCGACTTAGAGAAAAACTGCGAAGTCAGAAACGCCTCATTAGGTGATTCCTTCGGTCTCACGCCAACCGTCTGTATGTATTTGTTCCAAACCAATTTCAATTCAACAAGCTTCCTATCCAATACAGGCGTGAATTTCAGCTACGAATATCGTTACAGCGATGACGAGGATCCTGATTACAATGTCGTCAATTCCACTTGGAGTCTCAAGGATCTAAGTTACGAGGCTTTCAAGGAAGAATTCAATGGTGTCAACAAACTCATAAACTATACCTGCAGTGTCAACAAAGAAACCTATTCCACACAGCTTGGCTTGTTGATGGATAAGATTCCAGTCTCCAAGATCGTTGCCGATACGATCAGTTTCACATTCTAACGACAATATAATTCTGCAATAATTTCCAAATCATTCCCTTTACTTCCATTCCTCATGAAGCAGTCGGTCTTCTCCGGCTGCTTTTCTCGTCAAATCAAATCGATTCCATAGTCTCTGCCATTCCTTTTAAGATATAATCAAAAAAGGAGGCAACATCCATGTCTATCGGATATTCCCTATTCAGATTTATGTATCTTTCCGTTTTCACAAAGCAGATCAAGAAGAAGGACGAAAAAAGACTAAAAAGACTGACTCTTCCCAATGATATCGACGAATACAAATACGAAGAAGGAAATATCCGCTTTCTCATCCACAAAAGAAAAAACGCAAAAGAAGACTACGGAATCCTGTTCGATATCCATGGAGGAGGATTCTGTTACGGAGACAAGGAACTGAACCGTCCATTCAATATGACCATGGCCGAAAAAGGGTATACCGTCATCAGCATGGATTACCGTCTTGTGGACAAAGTGCACATCAAAGAGCAGGTCCAGGATATCCTTGATGTCATGAACTACATCCATTCGAACAAAGAACAACTAGGTCTGAATTTCAGTAAACCGGTATTTCTTACGGGCGACAGTGCAGGCGGTATGCTCTCTGGAGTCATCGTTGCACTAAGCAGAAGCGAATATCTCCAGACAATATTCGACCGGAAACCCAGATTCGGTTTTGAAAAGCTTGTTCTGAACCATCCGGTCGGCTATACTTCCGACGTCGGCTCTCTTTATCACATTCCTGGTCTGAAGAAGAAAATATCCAAATGGACATCCATCCTCCTCTATGGAGAGAACTACAAGGAGGATCCCGTCTATCAAAATGTCAGCAGCTTCGATTCGATATTGAACCTTGCCGAATTTCCCAAGACACTGATTGTCACCTCTCCAAACGACAAGATGTTTCATCCCGTTTCCTTAAGACAGAAAAAAGCCTTGGACCAACACCATGTGGAAAACGATATTTTTATCCAGCATAAAAAACCGAATGGTCACGTATTCAACATCGCAGAGATCAACTCAGACAGTGCCAAGGAAGCTAACGAAAAAATCAGCGACTTCCTAAAAAGTCACTGATTTCCGTTCTCAAGATATCGGATATCATCATCCGTCAAATCAACATCAAGAGCGCCAAGATTCTCTTCGGCACGCTGGATAGAAGAAAGATTGACTATCGCAGCAGTCGGACATCTCTGATGAAGGACATAGCTCAAAGAAAGTTGAGGAAGAGAAACATGCTTGCTTGAGGAGAGCCGTTCCGCCCGCTTTAGGATTTCAAGATTTCTTTTGTCATAATAGGCATACCTACTGCAAAAAGAAAGATGCTTTTTGAATTCATTGTCGTTACTACGATATTTTCCTGATAAAAAGCCATCAGCAAGAGAAGAATAGCATAAAACAGAGATGTTGTTCTTCGAAAAGAACTCGACATTCGTTTCCTTTTCATTTCCGTTCATGGATTTCGACCCGTTATGCCATGGATCCCTCTTTCTCACAACAAGAGAGAACTGCGGTTCATTGACCACAAAAGGCTGAAGACTATGGCTTTTTGCATAGTCGTTTGCTTCCTTGATTCGCTTAATGGAGAAGTTGCTGACACCAATAGCTCGCGTATAGCCTCGGACAATCAGTTCATTCATGAAGGTAATGATTTCGCCGATGTCTTTTCTTTCATCGTCACGATGAAGAAGAACAAGGTCGACATAATCGACTCCCATGGCTTTCAAAGAAGCCTGAACGTCCTCAATGGCGCTTTGACGGTCCACCCGTCTGAAAATGCCATATTTCGGATGACAGCACTTGGTAATAATGACAATATCACTGCGCCTGATATTGCCAAGATTTCTTCCGAAATGTTCCTCGCTAGAACCATTTCCATACACCCTGGCCAGATCAAACGTATTCACATGATGATCGACAAGCCACCTCAAATACGATTCATCGTAGGCTCCATCCAGCATCAGTTTGCTGGATCCGCCGCAGATGATTCTACCCATGTCGATTTCCACACCCTGAGCATCTTTGATTTTCAAAGAACGATTCATTTTTTCACCATCCGATGCACAAGATTACAACTCAACGCCTTAAGCCTTCAAGAATGCCTTATAGGCAAGATAAGCTTCATAGACATCTGCCTTGGAGACAAGTTCCATCGGAGAATGCATGGAAAGAACAGGAACTCCGGCATCAAGGACATACATATTGTAATTACCAAGAATATAGGCAATTGTTCCTCCGCCTCCCTGATCGACCTTGCCGATTTCGGAAGTCTGATAATGGATGCCGTTCTCATCCATGGCATTTCTTACAAACGCCAAAAACTCCGGCATAGCATCATTGCAGCCGCTCTTTCCTCTGGCTCCAGTATATTTGTTGAATACAATACCCTTGGAGAAATAGCAGGAGTTGTTCGGCTCATTCGCATAAGCATAAATCGGATCGACAGCACCGGAGACATCGCTGGAAAGCATCTTGGAATTGCTCATCGCATGACGAACAGCGAGATCAGAATCCTTTCCTTCTAAATGAAGCATCTCGGCAACCGTGTTTTCAAACCAGGCACTCTGGGCACCGGTAGCGCCGATGGAACCGACTTCTTCCTTATCCACCAAGACACAAACTGTCGTATAATCCGTAGTTTCCGTATCCAGAACTGCCTTGAAAGACGTAAAGGCACAGACTCTGTCATCATGTCCGTATCCGGCAACCATGGAGCGATCGAATCCATAATCCCTTGCCGGTCCGGCCGGAACAGCAACCAGTTCGCTTGAAAGGAAGTCTTCCTCCTCGATGCCATACTTATCCTTCAGCAAAGAAAGGATATAGTTCTTCTCGGCATCTTTGTTCTTGTCCAACGGAATATTTCCGACTGTTATATCAAGGTTTTCGCCCTCGATTGCCTTGGCAAGTGGCTTTGCCATCTGATCCTGGGAAAGATGGATCAGCAAATCCGTAATACCGATGATCGGATCATTTGGATCCTCACCGATGGAGATTTCCACACAGCTACCGTCCTTCTTGTAGACAACACCATGTAAGGCAAGAGGAATCGTCGTGTACTGGTATTTCTTGATTCCACCATAATAGTGGGTCTCGAACATAGCAAATCCGCCTTTTTCGAAAAGAGGATTCTGCTTAATATCCAGTCTTGGGGAATCAATATGGGCACCAAGGATTCTCATACCCGATTCGATGCTCTTCTTACCGATAACTGCAGCAAGGAAGTTCTTACCCTTGTTAGTGACAAAAACCTTGTCGCCTTCCTTAAGAGACTCGAATTCCGAAATATCCTTGAATCCCTTCTTCCTTGCCATCTCAATCGCTTCCTTGACGACAAGTCTTTCCGTCTTTCCATAACTCAAAAACTGCTTATATTCTTCATTAAAGGCAAAAATCGCCTTTTTCTTTGCTTCATCAGCATCCAACCAAATGTTCTTTGCGTACATAGATAGCACCTCCAAATTCCCATTTAGTATAATCAGTAAAGCGTCACCGTGCAACCTCAATCCCAGTCGTACTCGATTTGATCATCGACAGTCCACTTCGGGTGCAATTCGATTTTGAACTTCCCTACATCATAAATACCATATAAGTCCATCCTGAGATCATCGAGAATCCATTTGAGTGCATATTCCGGAGTCTTCGTTTCGATTTCTTTATGCAAGGACTCCTTTGTCTTTTCCTCCTCATAAATTCCGCAGGAAGGCACTTCGATGCGGGCAATAGCATCTACGGCAAAAACAAGATGAAATAAATCCGACTCTCCATCAATCAATGAGAAATCCCGGAAAATGCCTCGATAATGCATCTTCACGATATTTCCGCTCTTTTTCTCCTTCCCGGCATAAAAATAGTCGTAAATTCCAGGATTCAGCACCTGGCTTTCAATAAATCTGACGACATAGTCTCTTACATTCTCATCCTTCGGATCGGCTTTTGTCTTTTCAAGAAGCTCATCCAGTTCCTGTTCTTTCATAAATCATCCCCCTTTTCTTTATATCACACGGAAAAGAATAAAAAAGAACGGAATCTAAAAAAATTTTTGAAATCATCCCTCAGACAAACAAAACAAATATTCGTTTTGTACCATTGAAACCGAAAGAACCCTAAAGTAAACTTATACATATGAAACCGATCGAATATAGGCATACATTAGCCGTTTATCACAAAATCAAGGACGATTTGAAAAAGCTCACCTTCAAAGTAACGATCATCGTGCAGTTTTTCCTCTTCATCTACTATTCCTGTTCCATCTACTTCCGAAGACAGGAGCCCGTCTATATCACCCTATATTCCATTCTTCTGGTCATTTCCCTGCTTCTCTTCCTAGAAGAATGCCTCTATGAATACCATAGGAAAAAAGACGAGGAAAATGAAATCAAGTCCGATCATAAAAAGAAACGGATGATTCTGAAAATCATCTCTCTTTCAAGCAAAATCTCCCTACTTGCCCTTTCCCTGATTACCATCCTCCAAAACAAGGCAAGCGACTTCGAAAAAGTCATGACCATTGCCTTATGCATCATCCTGCTTGTCCAGTTCATCATCCTCTTCTTAGCAAAACTCATCAACAAATACCTGAACTGGACAAAGAAAGCCATCGAACTCGATTACAAAGAGTCGCTTCTAAAAAGTCCGAGCCAGACCTTTTCGGACAAGCTCCATGATTTTGCAGCCAAGTTGAAAAACGAAGAAAACAAAGACGAATTCCATTCCATCATCCAGGAACAGCTGGAAAAAGACGAAGAAGCAAAGAACAAGAAAAAAGCCATCAACAAGCAAATAAAGAAAGAGCAGAGAAAAGAAGACCTGAAAATCATCCAGAAGCATTTCGTCGATAAGTACATCCAAAGCAAAATCAAGGACGAGAAAATAGAAAACGCCTACAGGAAAAACGAACTTTATGCCAAAGGGCTGCTTCAAAACCAGCAAAAATACAAAGTCTTCCTGGATAAAGCAATAGAATCCTTAAAAGAAGACAAAATCCCTCCCGAGTTGAACTATATCCAAATCGAGCTTGATCAGCTGCTATCCAAAACAGATCTGACCGACAGTGAAAAGACCAAAGCCATCATCAACATCCATTACTACCTGAACCCTTTGGTAAAGAACGAAACGACGACTCAGGATAACTTAAAGATAAAAAAGATAGCGGACATGAATTACACGTTGCTTTTAAAATGAAGGAATTTCAAAGAGTTCAACGCTTGCCAATATTACGAATTTCAGCCGTACAAACAAAGGGTTCAAAATCTTTGACTTTTAAGAAGAATCCATTATAATATCCATCGCTACATCAAGAGTTTGGCTAGGGACTAAGCCCGTAGAACCAACAGCAACCTGCAATGGCAAGGTGCTAAAGCTTAGATCGATGGATATTGAAAGTAGACAAATCCATCGCAGGATGGATTTTTTTAATCCACAGAAAGGAAACAAATGAAAGAAGTCAGAAACCTATTCACTTCGGAAAGCGTGTCCGAAGGACATCCGGACAAAGTCTGCGACCGAATCAGCGATGCCATTCTTGACTGCTGTCTGAAAGAAGACCCGGAATCAAGAACAGCAGTCGAAACACTGGCCACCAGAGAAAAAATCATCATTTCCGGAGAAGTGACCACAAAAGCCAAAGTGGACTATGAAAAGATTGCCAGGGACGTCGTCCGCGAAATCGGATACACCTCTCCGGAAAAAGGCATCGGCGCCGATTCCATGAGCGTTGAGGTCTACATCCGAGAGCAGTCACCGGACATCGCACAGGGCGTGGATTCCTCCTCCGACAGCCACTCCATCGGTGCAGGAGACCAGGGCATCATGTTCGGCTATGCTACCGATGAAACCGAAAACTTCATGCCTCTTCCGATTGTCATGGCACACAAGCTTGTCAGAAAAGCCACGGAACTCAGAAAAGCAGGAAGCCTTGCCTTCGCAAGGCCGGATATGAAATCCCAGGTCACCATCGACTATACCGAAGAAAAACCGACACTGAACGCCGTCGTCTTCTCCTGCCAGCATGAACCGGATTACGATAACAACACCATCCGAAAAGAACTGCTTGAGAAAGTCATCTATCCTGTCATCGATTCCTTCCACATCGACAGAAAGGACACCAATCAATACTACATCAATCCTACCGGAAGATTCGAGATCGGTGGACCCCTTGGCGATACCGGACTGACCGGAAGGAAAATCATCGTCGACACCTACGGAGGAAGTGCTCCGCACGGCGGAGGAGCCTTCTCCGGAAAAGATCCAACCAAAGTCGACAGAAGCGCCGCCTATGCCGCAAGACACGCCGCATTGAACATCGTTGCCGCAGGACTCTGCAAAAAATGCCTCATCCAGCTCAGCTATGCCATCGGAGTCTCAGAACCCGTCAGCATCAACATCGAAACCTATGGAACCGAAACGGTAGCCAAGGAAAAGATCCTTGAGGCCCTGCTCAATGAAAAGATCTTCGATTTCACTCCCTTTGGAATCATACAGCGTTTCTCTCTCCGAAAACCTACCTTCCGCTATCAGGATCTAAGTGCCTATGGACATTTCGGTCGTCCGGACCTCAATCTCCCTTGGGAAAAGAGAGATAAGGTCGATCTTCTGAAGAAATTCTGCGGTCTGGAATAATACTTCTGCTTCAAAAACATATAAAACGGCAGTGCAAAACCTAGTGCATTGCCGTTTTTCCTTTTTTTGCCAATTTAACTTGCTGAATTTTTTGGAAATATTTGTAAAAACACCCTTTTTACGAAATTTAGAAATTATAATTTTGCCACTTTTGCCGGAAACTAGCACCATTTTATGAATTTTTTACAACAAGTTGACCATTTTAGAAAAATTTATAGTATCATTAAATAGGTGGCAGAAGAATGCCACATAAAGAAAGGAAACCCAAGAATGCTTGAGGACTTAAAAGAAGAATTAGAAACGAATGCTATCGGCTATGTGACTATTCACTCTGTGCTCTTCAACCTGAATCCGGATCAAAAAGTCCTCATTGAGGTCAATTTCCCGGAGTACAAAGATGTCTACCGTGGCACAGCCGAAAAAGCCTTCACCAGTACGAAGGTAAAGAAGATGTTCGACTATCCGATTGATTTGATGTATTTCTATTTCAATGAGGACAACCCGAGAGACAAGGACAATGGTGCCTTTGTCATTCAGTCGACTTCCTCCTATGGTACCCTGAAGGAACTTCAGGCCTACCATGAGAATGCCGTCAAAGAACTCGCCGAATACAACGAGAACAACTGACCATACATCAAATCAGTTCCAGAAGGATCCGGAATTCACTCTTTCCTGGGAAACCAGGCAGAAGGGATTCCGGATATTCTTTTTATGACTGAACGCTTCATACTTCGCTTTCCCACTTGGGAACGTCCGATCATTCGTGCTATCCTATTCGTACGGAAAGGAACACAACTATGATTGACAACAGTGAGCTAAGAAAAGAAGATAGCGAAGTATACGAAATTCTCGAAAGAGAAAGAAAACGTCAGGAAGACAACATCGAGCTGATTGCCTCAGAGAACTATGTCTCGAACGCAGTAAGAGAAGCCAACGGATCGATCTTCACCAATAAATACGCAGAAGGGTATCCGGGAAAAAGATACTATGGCGGATGCGAATTCATCGACCAGGGAGAAACTCTTGCCATCGAACGAGTCAAGCAGCTTTTCGAATGCAGTTGGGCAAATGTCCAGCCCCATTCCGGAAGCCAGGCCAATATGGAAGTCTACAAGGCCCTCTTGAACAACAACGACAGGATACTCGGAATGTCTCTGGATGCAGGAGGCCACCTCAGCCATGGATATCGTTTTTCGTTTTCCGGAAGGGACTACGAATCCTTTTCCTATGGCGTAAACAAAGAAACCGGACTCATCGACTATGAGGAAGTCAGGCGGATTGCCTTGGAAACAAAGCCGAAATTGATCGTCTGCGGAGCCAGCGCCTATCCACGATTCATCGACTTTGCCAAATTCAGAGCCATTGCCGATGAAGTAAACGCCTACTTGATGGTCGATATGGCGCACATAGCCGGCCTTGTAGCCGCCAAAGTGCATCCATCCCCACTTCCCTATGCCCACGTCGTCACATCGACCACACACAAGACTTTACGCGGCCCTAGAGGCGGAATCATCCTGTCTAATGATCCGGAGATTGGAAAAGCCATCGACAAATCCGTTTTCCCAAGATGCCAAGGCGGTCCGCTTGAGAATACCATCCTTGCCAAAGCGGTCTGCTTCAAGGAAGATCTGGCGCCGGAATTCAAAGAATATGCGCGTCAGGTCGTCAAAAACGCCAAGGCTCTTGCCCGCTCTCTGGAAAACGAAGGAGTCGGTATCATCACAGGCGGAACCGACAACCATCTTTTGCTTGTCAATGTCAAGGAGCGTTTCAACCTAACCGGACTTGATGCACAGAAAATCCTGGAAACCGCAAACATCACGACAAACAAGAACGCCATACCCGGTGACAAAGAAAAGCCGGCCTACACTTCCGGTCTGAGACTCGGAACTCCGGCCATGACTACACGAGGCTACGACGAAGAGGATTTCGATTTGGTCGGCAAACTCATCGCCGAAGTTTTGAAGAACCCGGAAAACGAAACCATCAGAAACCAAGTCAGGGAAAAAGTCCATATCCTGAATTCGAAGCATCCGCTTCCTTACGAAAAATAATCCATGCGGCATAAACTACCCAATAGACAAACATCATGATTTCCAAAACCCTAAAAGATTTTTATTGTAAGAACCGTCCGTCCCTGAATGTCATCGTCCCGTTCATTCTGATCTATATGCTCTTCAACTATCTTCCCATCAAAGGCTGGATCAACAACGAATGGATTTACCTGTCCATCAAACTCGCTCTCTATGTTGCCATGTCCGTTTTCATCATCATCTACAAAAAGAAAAAAGAAATCGAATTGGATAGGCCCTACTGCGAAATCAATTACCTGTATTTGATTCCGCTTCTTCTTCCCTGCTTTGCCAACTTGATCTATATTCTGATACGCGAAGAAGGTGTCGACGGAAAATTCGAATTCATCATGCTATATGACTTGGTGGTCGATGCCGTAGGCTCCATCATCGAAGACCTCCTGTTTGTCGACTTCATGATCTATTTCCTCCTCAAGAATCTGAAAACAAAATACCGGAAAGCCATCAGCGTCGTCATCGCCGGAATCGTCTTCATGATCGCCCACTGCTATTCCTTCTTGGAATTCCCGGTCGAAGTCGCCGCCTTAAGACTGGTCTTCGTCGCTCTTCTTACGATGGAATGCGGATACCTAGCCATCTTCTTCGATTCCTTCCTCATTCCAGTCATCTTCCATTTCCTCTTCAATGCCATCAATTACATCATCTTCGATTTTTTCTACTATGTCGAAGTCTCGCAGATCTATTATGCCTTCAACTTCCTCATCGCCATCATGGCTTCAAGCTACGTCATCGTTCTCTGGCACCTGTCAGAACTCCAGCATTTCAAGAAGAGAACCCAGGATAATAGTCAAGAAGAAAACAAGTGATACGTCTATAAAAAACACCGATAAAATCAAAAAGGCATCTCCCTGAATCAGAAGGAGGATGCCTTTTTTGATATAGGAACCAGATACAACCGGACTTCCCAAAAATATAACAGAAAGAACGCGCGTTCCAACCTTGTTTTCTTAAGAAATACAGGTACCAGTTTAAGCTAACACCATTTGATTAGAATTCATCAAACAGAGAAATCTGCTCCGACTCCGGAAGCCCGTCAAGAGCACCTAACATCCTCAATGTGTCGATCATACGGTCTCCGACTCTTCCTCTCTCTCTTAAATCCTCAATGGAAGTAAACGGATGCACCTTTCTGGCCTTGACGATCTGCTCGGCAAGCGAAGCACCGAGATTGTTGACACACATCAAGGACGGAATGACCTGGTTTTTCTTCTCGTCAATGGTAAACCGGGTCGCTTCGCTGGAATTGACGTGAAGAGGAGCAAAACTCATGCCTCTATCATACATCTCGACGGTGGACTCATAGGCATTGATGCAGCCAAGCTCCGTATTGCTGACCGGAGCGCGGTTATGTTGTCGGGTGAGGATATCCTCCCTCTTCCGCATGCATGCCTTGATACCTCTCATCATCGTCTCGATGTCGTAGGCATCGCAGCGAAGGGTAAAATACGTCGCATAATAAGAAAGCGGCTTATGGACCTTGAACCAGGCACAGCGGATACAGTTGGTGACATAGGCTACCGCGTGACCCTTCGGGAACATGTAGGCGATCTTATGGCAGGAATCGATATACCACTCCGGAACCTCATGCTCCTTCATGATCTTATCGTACTTATCCTTAAGATCTTGGTCCTTGTTCTTGCCGAACCTTCCCTTACGGGTGAACTCCATGATCTGGAAAGCATCTCCGTTTTCGACTCCGTATCGGTCATGAAGAACTGTCATGATGTCGTCACGGCAGGCGATGACATCTCCGAGCTTGAATCCTTTCTGGGTGATCAAGTCCTCGGCATTGCCGGCAAAAACATTCGTACCATGGGAAAGACCGGAGATTCTAACCAAATCCGAGAACGAGCGCGGCTTGGTTTCAAGAAGAACCCTTCTTCCGTTTTCGGTACCGAATTCCGGAAGGCCAAGTGCACCAGTCTCCTGCTGAAGCACGTTGTTCTTAAGATGGAGAGCTTCCGTCGACCAGAACAGGGAATGGGCCTCCGGATCGGAAATCGGAATCTTCTCCTTCATATCCATGAAGCTGAATCCGCATAAATCGCACTGCATACGGATGGCAACAGGATCAACATGGCCAAGCATATCGAATTTCAGAACATTGTCATGAATGGCATGGAAGTCGTAATGCGTGGTCTCCCAATCCGAATCCGGATCATCTGCCGGGAACTGGACAGGGGTGAAATCGTAGGCTTCCATACCGGCCGGAATGACGATGACGCCTCCCGGATGCTGTCCTGTGGATCGCTTTGTCCCGACGCATCCGGAACCGATATAGTCAAGCTGGGCATTTCTGACTTTTGCCTTATCGATTCCAAGCGACTCAATATAGCCAAGGGCATAACCCCTTGCCTGCTTATCCTGAGTCGTCTGGATGGTACCGGCCTTATAGCATTTGTTCCCGGTAGCGTTCAGTGTTTCCTGCATATGAAGATGGGCACGCGACTGGAAATCGCTTGGGAAGTTCAAATCGATATCCGGAACCTTTTCCGCATGGAAGCCTAAGAATGTGGCAAAAGGAATATTCTGTCCATCACCAATCATCTTTTCACCGCATACAGGACATGTTTTCTCAGGAAGATCAAATCCTGAATCATATTTTGATATATCAGCCCATTCAAGATGCTTGCACTTCGGACATCTATAGTGCGGAGGCAGCGGATTGACTTCCGTAATGCCGGACATGGTTGCAACAAGAGAAGATCCGACAGAGCCTCTTGATCCGATCAGATAGCCTTCCGAGTTGCTCCAACGGACAATATCCGAAGAGAGCCAGTAAATGACGGCGTATCCGTTGTCAATGATACCCTTCAGTTCCGTCTCCAGTCTCTGCTTGATGATATCCGGAAGCGGATCGCCATAGAGTTCCTTGGCAGTCTTATAGGTCAGTTCCGTCAGCTTTTCGTTTGCACCAGGAATGAACGGAGGATAAAGCTTGTCCTTCGTCGGCTTGATGTTGTCGGCAATCATGTCGCTGACCTTGTTGGTATTGTCGATGACGATTTCCTCCTCCAAGGCCTTATCGTTTAGAAACTCGAAACATTTCATCATCTCATCCGTCGTCCTGAAATGCTGGTCCGGATTAGGAAGAGGATTCCGATACCAGGCCTGCTTCTCGATTTCGGGTCTTGATTCTCTCGGGGCAAGATTCAGAGGATGCCTCGCTCCGGAAAGTCCCTTTGCGGAAATATAGACATCGCGGAATATCTTGTCAGATGGATTCAGATAATGGCAGTCACCTGTCGCACAGACGATTTTTCCGATTGCCTTTGCGTTCTTGATGATATCCTTGGTGATGCCCTGGATTTCCTCCTGGCTATGAAGAGTTCCGACATGAATTTCGTAGATATGGTTCTCCGGCGGCTGGACCTCGATGAAATCATAGAACTTCATCTTCTCCCTTAGATCCTCCTCGGATTTCGTCATTGCCGATTCCCAGACCTCCCCGTTAAGACAGGCAGATCCAACCAGAAGATTGCTTCGGTATTTCTCAAGATAACTCCTGGGAGTAAGCGGAGTGGAATTGGATGAAATAAATTCCGTACTGGAATAAGAAATGATCCGATAAAGATCCTTAAGGCCGTCCATGTTCTTCACATAGACCGTGACATGATAAGGATGAAGTCCTAAAAGCATCTGCTTGGAAACAGGGAAATCCGCCAGTTGACGATGCGTGATATCCGGTTTGTCCTGGCAGAGCTTGGAAAGCATGACCGAAAAGATACTGGCAAGATGCGAAGCATCATAGTCGGCTCTATGGGCAGTCTCGGAATCGAAGGGAATCTCCATCTTCCTAGCCAAAGCTTCCTCACGATGACTTCTCATATCCGGATACATGTATCTAGATAGAGGCAAAGTATCGATGACCGGATTTTTGATGGTCTCCATTCCGTTGTTCTTCAACGCTTCGTTGATGAAACCATAGTCGAATGCCGCATTATGGGCAACCAGGATGGAATCCCCGAAGAATTCCAGTATATCCTCCAGAGCACGGCGAATCGGCTTTCCGGAATCGACCTGGGCCTGGGTGATATGGGATTTCTCGACGGAGAACCCGCTCAGTTTCATGTTCGGATTGATGAAGAAGTCGATATGGTCAAGAACATTTCCGGAGCTATCGCATTTAACGGCACCGAATTCGATCAGACGGTCATAGCGGCAGCTAAGACCGGTGGTTTCCGTATCGAAAACGACAAACGTCTCCTTCGACAGCCTTCTGTCGCAGGGATTGTAGATATACTTCATCGGAGAATCGTCGATCATATAAAGCTCGGAACCATAGAGAATCTTCATTCCCGTGGCCTTGCTGGCCTGCTGGGCTTCCGGGAAGGACTGCACCACGCCATGATCGGTGATGGCTATGGCCTTATGTCCCCATTTCTTAGCCATTTTGCAGTAATCGGTGATGGAAGCAACACCATCGAAAGCGGACATCCGGGTATGAAGATGGAGTTCGACCCTCTTTCTTGGATAAATATCCTCGCGGACAGGATCGGGTTCCTCCAGTTCGATGTCGTCGATGGCAAGAACGAGTTCCCCGTGACTGTATTCGTCATGGACCGGTCTACCTTTGACCTTGATCTTGCTTCCGACCTTGAATTTCGACATTTCCTCAAGCGTCATCCTCTTTCCCTCGAAAAGAGTGGAGGAAATCGAATCGCTGCCATCGTTGTATTCGATGACCTCGATGGTCGTATTCTTCCTCGTCTTGCGGATTTTGTCTTCCGGAATCGCAAAAATCGTTCCCTCGACAAGGACCTTGCGGAAGTTCTCGATATCCTTCAGCTTGCAGGGCTGATAATTGCTGTCGATCTCCATCTGCCTCTGGATCTTCTTGGCAGCCTCATAGGAGGTCCGTTCATATTCCTCGTCTCTCCGGGATGCAAAATCATTGTCGATGAACACCTTCTCCTGAGTCAGAATATGGTACGAAGAAGAAATCGACTCCAGAAAGTCCTTCAGCCTCCTGGTCTCATCGTTGATGTCGTTGGCTCCCGATGCATTCTGATAATAGAAGAGGATCTTCTTTTCATCCCTCATGAAGCGGAAATCATCCAGCATCGTCGTCTGGAATTTTTCCTTGTACTGATCCAGGAAATCCAGAAAACACTCATCCTCCTTGTCATAAAGGAAGGACAAGCGCATCGTAAAGCCACCATGGGAGATGAAATTGTTGATCGTATCGAAAAAGGTGACATAGTCGTTTACGGAAAGATACTTTGGAAAATGAAGCGTAGCAATGATCCGGTTGTTCTCTTTGTCGTTCTCAAGCTTGGCAAAACTTCCCTGTTCAAAGGGCGTCAAATCCGCGATTCCGATTTTCTTCAGGAAACGCATCAATAATGTATCCATACCCATTCTCCTTATCGTATCTATTTTAGGGTTGTTTCCTATTTTTGCAAGGAAAAAGAACGAAGACTACTTTGTCTTCTCCTGCTCCTTTATCTTCATGAGGCACTGACAGTAGAACCTCTCGTCATTGACCTTGACAAAAAGAACCGTCAGAATAACGCTGAGCAAAGTCAGAACAAGAGGAAGGAAAGTCATCGAAGAAAGATAGATGTTCTTGGAATAAACATCGATATTCCGGATGAATCCCTCATTCATATCCGAAATCGAGCCAAAACAGGAGCCCGAGGCATTGCAGGCCTCGAAAGAGGCAATCGTCTCATTGACATCCATAAGACCGGACGAGGAAAGGAAAAAATAGAAGAAAAGGACCTGAACGGCATTGGCAATCGAAGGAAGGCTTCCTCTCAGTCCCTGGATGGACCCGTTCTTGTCCAGTCCGGTCTTGGCCTGATAATACTCCCTCAGTTCGAAGCAGTTGACAAAAAGTGGCGTATAGATGACACCGTGGACAAAACTCAGGGCAAAAGAAAGGAAACAGAGGAAGAACTCGTTTCCCCGTCTGAATCCGAAGAAGAACAGAAGGAAATACACCACACAGATCAAAGATCCGAAGACGATCAGAATCTGTTTCTTGTTCATCTTCTTGGCAAAAAGCGGATAACAGAAACCGGAAAGAGCATTCCCGATTCCGAAGAACAAAGTGAAGAAGAAAGAAATCCGGCCACCGCTCAATCCACCATCCAGACCGGGGACGGAAAAACCGCCATAGCCGAATTCATAATAGAAATAATTGGCACTGTTCCCGATGACAAGGTCCTGTGCCGTAAAAAGAAGCAGAAAGACAAACATCGTCAGAAGAACCTGCCTATCCCTGAAGCAAAGCCTCAAAGGTGAGAAAACCATCTCCCTGCTCTCCTTTTCCAATAAAACTGGACTGCTCTTCCTCTCCTTCATGAAAATGCCTAGAAGCAGCTGGAAGACGTAGTAAAAAACCACAAGAACAAAAGCAAACAAAGTCAGATTCCTCTTGGCATCCCCGGCCGTGATGCTCGGAGAAAGAGAAGCCGTAGCATAGGCTCCGAAAACACCGATGCTGTTGATGATGGAAGAATACGTGCTCTTCTTCTTTTCATCCGAAGTGAAGGTATTCATATAGGAGAAGAAAGCCACATCATTGATGGAATAGCATAGATAGGTAAGGAAATAGAAAAGAAGGAACATGAAAACATAAAGCCAACCATCAAAGATAGGAGTGACGAAAAACAGGATACAAAAGAAGAACGTCGTCAATGTCGAACCGGCCAGAATGAATGTCCGATAACGTCCAAGCGGATAGTCTCGCTTATCGATGACATATCCCATGAACGTATATCCAAGACCGACCAGAATCTTCACGATAACCAGTCCGAACGTAATGACAAGAAGCTTAAGTCTGTATTGCTCCGGCCCGCCTCTGGAAATCGGAGAAGCCAGTTGGACATAAAGAAGGGAGAACAGCGTGATGAATTCGAAGAACGCTTCATAGAAACAAGAAGCGACGGAAAACAACCCCACAATGGATTTAGGCGCATCTGATGAATCAAAGGTCCGTTTTCTCAATATCATACTGAAAATTATAATATAGAGAAAAAAAGATGTAAAACGTCAACAGAAAATCCCGTATTTTCAACAATTTATCCCCATAAAACGACAAAATCCTGTCCAATATGGTCTCAACAGCAAAAAAATACAAAAAACAAACAAAATTCAAAGGAAAAGACATGAATCGATCATTTTTACCTAACAAAGCAAACAAAATCAAAAAATCCCATGAATGCCCTTTCCGAAAAAAAGACAAAATCAGACACACATAAAAGAAAAAAGCCGGTCCATTGCCATTCAAGCAGTGCAGATTCAAAAAAAACAAAATTATTTTTTATGAAATATTCCGATAAGTATCGCAATATTTCGAAATGGTAACAAAATTTTTAGCACTTGTACTTGAAAAGTGCTAATTCCGAACTATAATATAATTAGCACTTGAGATAAGAGAGTGCTAAGAAAGATAACAATCGGAGGTAAAAGATTATGGAGAACAATCAGAAGAAAGTCATGGAGAACAAAGGAACCTGCTGCCAGAACAAGAACACAAACGTTCAGGCCAAGGAAGAAAGAAGGAACCAGAACAACTATATGACCCCATACGAATATTTGATGAGACCTTTCCTTTCCCTCTTTGACGACAGCTCGGACGAAGTCACAAGCGAATCCGGACTTATGAGAACCGATATCACGGAGAAAGACAACGGCTATGATTTCGAGATCGAAATCCCGGGAGTCGAAAAGAACCAGGTGAAAGTCGGACTCGACAACGGATATCTCACCGTTTCCTATAAGACCAAGGAAGTCGAAAAAGAAGGAAGCGGAAAGAAAGTCCATGTCGAAAGAAAGACCGGATACTACAGAAGAGACTTCTATGTCGGCTACAATGTAAAGAAGGAAGACATCAAAGCAAAGCTTGAAAACGGCATTCTTACCGTCTTCGTACCGAAGAACATCAAGAAAGAAGACAGCGACAAGTTCATCACCATCGACTAACCAAAATCAGCCACTGCGGGATTCCGCAATGGCTGATTTTTATTTCTTGACGAAACCGTCTTTATCCTTTTAATAAAAGATTTCAATTCTTCCATTCGTATTTTTCTAGTCTGAGATTTCTTTCCCCGCATCCTAACCTAACAAAATAGGATTTTTACTTTTTGATTATCAAACCCTTATATTTATCAAAAAAAGAATTCAGAAACTTCTGTATAACCTTTGCCGTTGCAATATCCGCTTCCGATGGAGAAGAAGAACGTTCTGGTACAATAACTTTTTGATATCCGTTCGCTTCTGAAAAGCAATGCGACTCTTCATCCGCTTTTTCTCCTTCCCGAACCTCGACGAACTTCGAATCCTGATAATCAATCCTATCATCGGAGAAATAACGAGTATGAATACAATCATTTAATCCAACCCTATACTCATCGTAATAATCTCCCTCATCCGGAACAATAAACTGTGTGAAGGTTGGCGTACCCAAAAGAGGTCGCCACAAACACAAATACTCTGTTGAATGCTCCTGCTTTTCAATAAGGAAAATTTCCTCAGTTACTTTTGTACGTTCATTGACTCTAACATAACCTTCATTTGTTATACAGTAACAAGAGGTTGCACACCATAGTTCTTCATCATCCACGGAATATTCCCAACCTCTTACAAAAACAATCTTATCGTTCTTGTAGTTGTATTCGTAAACATCATTTGTCACATTCGGAAGCTCAGGAAAAAGTTTTTTTGCTGGCTTATATTTTCTTTTTCCTAATCCCTGATAAAAAAAGTGATCATACCTTCCGGCATGCGGAGCGAACTTAACATATTTCGGAATCACCTCATAACGTTTTTCAAATGGTTTGAGTTCCTGCAATTTGTCTCCTAATTTCATATCATCATACTTCTTAAAAAGAGCGTAATATTCTTCCTCAAGTTTTCGGTAATAGTCATAATCGACAGCCATATTTTTTTCCTCCTAGAACGGTGCATTGTCACTAACTTCTTCCAAAATCACATTTATTACTCCAAGAATTGCAACCACACAGTTTGCGTCATTTGAACTATTCCATGTTCTCCCAATAAGATAATTAATGATTTCAAAATAGAACATGGTGTGGATATGTTTATGTAATTCATATTTAAGCAAAACGATATTCGGATTATCGTCAATTTTCATCCCACACTTATTTTTCCATATGTCCCTTGCCGGTAATGCCTTGGGATGTACTTTCGCAATGATATGATGCTTTTCCTTGTTATGCCCTTTCCTTGCTTTCCAAAAGCACCAGGCCAACGCGAAATAGGCCAGTGTAGCTCTTTTTAAATCTTCTATGGATTTATCTACAAAATCTTTCAACTCCCATTTTGTTTTGTCTATAACTCCAGAAGAGACATAAACAGGAGGAATACTTTGGATCAAATATTTTACACAAGCGAGCCATAAAAGTACGGCAGCAAATTGGACAGCCACCCCGCAAACAAACAAGCATACTCCAAATGTAGCACATCCAGAAGGATCCGACATGGAAATAGGATTGTTCAGACAATAGGCATAAAGGTTATAGCAGACATCGTTCAGGCCATCAGTAGAAATCCGTTCCAAATCGTCCCGAGAAATGAATCTCATCAGTTTGGGAGAATAATACCTGGAGTTCAAGTAATAAAGACCTGTTTCCCAATCATAGACATTATCCTTATAGACGATTTCATTCGCTTCAGCAAGATTTTCATTTTCATTTATATCAATCTGAGGGATTCCCCATGTTGAATACGTATAAGAAACCACATATTCTCCATTTCCATCTACAATTCCGCAAATGTTCCCTAATGGATCATGAACATAATAAAAAAGTTGATCATTGAAATTGAGTCCCAACAGTTCTCCATTGTCATCATAATGATAATGAATGGTCCCATATTTTTGGGAATAAGAAGCAATCAGTTTCGCATCCAGATAGACGTATTCCGTATAGCCTTTCGAGCCAGAAGACTTGTACGATCTTAATCCATCAGGATAATATCCAAAATTCAGTTCATCATCCCCTACATCAGCTTTTACCAAAAAGCTTCCGCCCATCCACTTATACTTGGCTGAATCGTATTCGACCAAATTCCCATAATCATCATAAATAAGCGGAACCCCACCTGCAGAACTCATCTGATTCGAGTCATATGGATTCTCATAAGTATATTCAAGCGTCACACCATCTTTGACTGCTTCTAAAACATTCCCAAAGCCATCATACTCATAACATTCAGTAATTGTTCCAGAGACCTTTGTCAACCTTCCGACATCATCATACTCGTAGACATGTTATTTACCATGAAACGCGTGTACCTCCAATTGTCCATTATCATTATAAAGAAAACACTCATCACCAAAAGGTCCAGAAAACTTTTGTTCGTTATTTTCAATATTCGCATCATCTCTAACATAAACCCGTTTATCATCTAATCGTAAAGATGAAATCCCGGCTTTAGATTCATAAGCCAAGACATTAGAGCTCGAATTCGAAGAAACTTGAATCGTTGAAGAATCGGCATCAAATGATAGGGACGAATTCAATCCATACATACTATTTTGGATTTCTGTTCCCGTGTCTTGATAATCTCCGTATAGAGAAAAGTGAGAAATCCTATCATAGTCACCATAAGAATATCCAGCAGTATTTCCGCTTCTATTGTCTGTAATCTCAATTGGGTTCCCTAAGCTATCAGTGAAAATAGTTCCGTCTCTGATGCCATCATCTAAGGCGTAGGTCGTATCTGCTTCTCTTCTTTGAATCCTTTCCGTATGATTGGAGAACATGATATATTCAGTATCATCAAGGATGTTTTTTTCGTAAATCGGAACCTTGTTCAAAAGAATTATGGTCAAATTCATATCATCATCATACTGAAAAGAAATAGACTGATTATCCGTGACAATTTCCTCTATGTGATCCTCGTCCACATAACGAATCGTGGATTCAAGATTGATTCCAGTATACTCAGTACAACCTACTTCAGAAGAATCCGAATATCAGGAGTCATGAATCCAAGTCTGTTGGGTATGCTCCGTGCTAATCGTCTTTGCTAAAACATTACCAGTATCAAGTTCCTCAAAATTATCTCCTTTCTTATATCTATATCCGAGTCTATCCAAAATCAGCCTATCCGGATTGAATTCCTATTGAACGTTTCCCTTCTCATATCTAAAATTCGAAACAAACATCGAAGAGATAACTAGAATCAAAGCAGCACTCCCAAATCCCATATTTTTTCCTCCTAGCACTATGAATTTATGTCCGCCATAGTACCATCACCTCATTTATCCGTAGGGAATAATCGACAAAACGGCCAAAAATCAGATAATCCAAACAGACTTTTCAGAGCATTACATCAATCAGCGAAAGAGCACAATTACCATTACTACATAAATATGGCAACAAATACAAATATTCATAGCAAACAGCTTAATTTAGTTTTCTGATTTTCCTAAATACAGGCTGAAAAAACGTGAAAAAGCATCCTCCATATTCTTAGCGTCTTCTGCCAGATTGAGAAAAGGACACTTCGGTATGATTACTCTCTGATATCCGCCTTTCTCGTATCTCTGCACTTTTTCCTCATCCACTTTCCTTCCTTCCTGTACCTCGACGAACTTCGAATCCCGGTATTGGCGCTTCATTCCCTTGGAGTAATGGATACGGTAACACAATCCGTCCTGAATCAAGAAATAATCATAGTCGTCCCCTTCATCCGGAACCACGAATTGTTCAAGACATGGTGAACCAAACAACGTCGGCATGAAACAAAGATAACTTGTTTTATGTTCCAGAGGTTCAACCAGATGGATTTCCTCCAGCTTTTTCGAAATCGCAAAAACATTTGCAGAACCATTACCAAGAACAAAACTGCAATTACTGACAGGAATCATGTATTTACCGTCTTTGGAATTCCGCAAGATCCTCACGAAGACGATTTTACCATCCTTGTAATTGTATTCATAAAAAGCATTCGAAGTATCCGGAATCTTGGACAACATTTTTCCCGAAGGCCGATATCTCTTCGTCTTCCTGAATTCCTGATAGAAAAACCGGTCATACCTTCCGGCACTCGGTATCGTGTCGACAGAATCCGAAATGACCTCATATTTCTTCTCGAAAGAACCAAAATCATCAAGCATGTCTCCAAGCCTCATATCCTCGTATTCCTTCAAGAACCGGCAGTACTTTTCTTCAAGGTATCTGTAATAATCATAAGTAACAGGCATATCATTCCTCAAAAACACTTTTCTTATCTGTTCAAAGTCAGATTTACCCTAATACCGATATGGCTTTCGTAAAGAAGAATTGACAATGGAATCCAGATAGCCGACATCCTGACAGGATAGATAGAACGGAAGATCAAGATTGTCCCTGATCCTATCCTCGTGGACAGACTTCACAATCGGAAGCGTATGCTTCTCAAGACAGTACTGAAGAAGGATCTTAGCAGCACTGGTCGAATAGCGTCTGGCCATCTTCAAAAGATTCTCATCCTCAAGAAGCTTACCGGTTGCCAGAGGCGAATACGCCTCAACCAGGATATTCTTCCTAAGACAGTAGTCATAGACTTCCTTCTGGATGTTTCCGACGAAGAACCGGATCTGGTTCACCATCGGAACAACACCCGTCTTCTCAATCAAAGTCTCGATCTCATCCGGATGGAAATTGGAAACACCGATGCTTCTTACCTTCTTTTCCTGATAAAGTTTTATAAATGCAGAAAACACATCGACATTGCCGTCCATGCAGTCCTTACCCTGTTCGTTCCAAGGCCATGGTGCATGGATCAGATACAAGTCGAGGTAGTCCAGACCAAGAAGCCGAAGGGACATGGAAAAATATTCCATCGCCCCTTCATACGTCTTGATCTCGGCAGGAAGCTTAGTCGTCACGAAAATCTCATCTCTTGAAATTCCGCTGTCTTTGATTGCCCTACCGACAGCCTCCTCATTATGATAGGCATAAGCAGTATCGATATGACGATATCCGCATCTTAAAGCCGCAAGCGTGGCATGGTAGGCCTCATCCTCATCCATCTGCCACGTTCCCAAGGCGACAGACGGAACAAAGACGCCGTTATCAAGACGATAAGATTTCATATTTACCTCACAAAAATATCCTTGAACAGAAGCAGTCCGGCAAGAGCAAAGAGAAGGATCATACCGATCATGTTGGCAATCCCCTTGGCCTTGTTCGGGAACTTCTTCCTGGTAATGGATTCGATCAGGGCAATCAAAGTCTGCCAGCCATCCAGTCCCGGGAAAGGAAGCAGGTTGAAGCAACCGAGATTCAGGGAAATATAACCCCAGAGAAGAAGGAAATATCCGATACTTCCGCTGGAAACACCCTGTGCAGAGACACGGTAGACGGAAATGATTCCGCCCATGTTCTTCCAACCCGACGGAGTGAAAAGACTTCCAAGCGCCTTATAGATACCGACAAACAGTTCATGGAACTGCTTCCCGGTCAGGATAAAGGCATCCGAGACACTGTATCTGAATTTTTCCGTCATGGCACTGATACCGAACTTCTCGAACGTCCATGTACCGTCACTGGCCTTGTAACTCTTCAAGACAGCATCGGCACTTTTCGTGGTATCGTCCGAAACAGAATAATAGGTGAAGTGGATCGTCCTTGTCGAATCGGAATTGATCTGCATTCCCTCAAAACCTTCGATTGGCTTCAACGTCGTATCCGAGTTGTGGGCAATGACATCCTGAATGGCAAAAGCAAGAGAATCCTGGGCGTAAGTATCGGCTGTCGTGGCATCATCGTTCACATAGCGGACAATATCCTTCCTTTGGGATTCCTTCGGAAAGTCAAGAGAAGCACGGACCTTCTCCCCGTCCTTGTCATAAAGGTTGTCGTAGGTCTGATACAAAGTCAGGATCTTGTCTCCGGTACGGAGTCCGGCCTGATAGGCAGCCGTCACATTCTTGTCGAGCTTTTCGCTGACGGAGACTTCATTTGTGGCAGTATTCGCCTTTGTCTGCTCGCAGAAAGCGAAGTCGGCAAAGAAAAGAACCAGAGCCAGAATGAAATTCATCATGATGCCTGCCATCATGATGACAATCTGCTTGGCATGGTTGATTCCGGTCAGAGTCCTCTCCTTGGGAACGACGATTCCTTCGCCGTTGTCCTCATTGTCCTCGCCGGCCATAGCCACATAACCGCCCAAAGGAAGAACACCGATGGAGAAGTATGTCTCTCCGTAATAATAGTTCGGATTCTCCTTTTCTTCCTTGGTCTCGACTGAGGAATCCAGAATCGCAGAGACCTTCTTCTGCTGTTCGGTCATCTCCTTCTTCGGTTCGCTCTGAACCATCACGGAGACATTTTCCTGCTGGATTTCGTTCTTGCTGTCATAAAGAGGCTTTTTCCTCTTATGACGGAACCGTTTATGGACGATCTTATGTCCGAAACCGATGGAATATTCATAGCAGTACACCTTGAAGCTCTTGGCTGCGACAAGATGTCCGGCCTCATGGATGCAGACGACAGTGGAAAGACAGAGAAGGAAGATAATGATGTTGAGAATTGTACTTAGAACGTTCACTTGTTACCTCCTACCTGGAAAGAGAAACGACTTTCCAGACGATATCCTTGGCGTATTCCTCGCTCTGGGCAATGATGGAATCCAGTTTCCTTTCATCCAGCACAGGAAGATTCTCCATATGGGAAGAAGCATAGATCAAAGAATCCCGAAGCTGCTTGAAGGTGATCTTCTTCTTCAGAAAACTGGAAATCGCATATGTATCGACCGCATTATAATAGATCATACCGACATTGGAATACTTGTCGAAGACTTTCCTCGTCACATCGAAGAGCGGATAGAATTCATGATCGATATCCATGAAATGAAGCTTGCGGATATTGTTGATATCTTCCTGATTGTTCTTGTGCATCGAAAGCTGTCCCTTGCTTAAGGCATAGCTGATTGCCACCTTCATAGAACAAGGGGAATATTCAAGAAGCGTATGCGTACCGGTAGAATCCTTGTAGACAATTTCGGCATGGACAAGACTCTCCCTGCAGATGATGGCATCCACCTTCTCAAGCGGGAAATCGAAAAGAACGCTTGCCTCGATGACCTCGAATGCCTTGTTGACCAAAGTCGCACAGTCGACCGTGATCTTCGAACCCATGTGCCAGGTCGGATGCTTCAGGACAATATCCGGAGAAACCGTATCCAGCTTCTTCTTCGGATAATCCCTTAAAGCTCCTCCGCTTGCCGTCACGATCAGCTTCTGGATATGGTTCTTTTTGATGCAAAGCCGTTTGGCTTCCTTAAGGAGCTTAGCCAAAGCGACATGTTCGCTATCGACAGGATAAAGATGACTCTTCGACTTCTTCAGAGCCGGCTTGATCAAAGTCGAACCGATGACAAGACTCTCCTTATTGGAAAGCATAAGATCCTGGTTCTGCTCGATTGCAGTCAAGGAAGGAAGAAGACCGCAGTTTCCCATGAGGGAGTTGAAGACATCGGCCTTGTTGCATTTCTTTAAAAGCCGGACGGAACAGTCCTTTCCGCTGATTATGACATAATCGGGATGAAGCTTATGGAACTTTGCCGCTGCCTTCTCATCCTCGATAGCCACATATTTCAAAGAGTCGAAATAGAAAAGATAAGGTTCGAGAACCTCGAACCTTGAAGAAAGACTGACACCGACAAGCTCATAATCGAAGGAATACATCAGAATATCCAACGTCTGGGTTCCGATGCTTCCTGTAGCGCCTAAGACCACGATTTGTTTTCTCATATTAGACCGTAAACCTCCATCCATTAGCCGTCAGAGAAAGGATAATGGCGATGACGATGGAATTGATCATGATGGAATCGAAGCGATCGATGACACCTCCATGACCCGGGAACAGATTCCCATAATCCTTGATTCCGTAATTCCTTTTGATCAAGGAATAAAGGAAGCCGCCTACATTACCGACAAACGGCATCAAAACAGAACAAAGGACCAAAAAAGGCCAGGAAGCACCACCAAGGATTCCCATCTCCTTAAGAAGAGAAGAATGGGAGAACTGAAGAAGACCGGGAACAAGAGGCATCTTGAAGACATACTCCATGATACTGGCATAACCCAAACTGACAGCAACGGAGACAAAACATCCGCCGAAGAAGCCCTCCCAGGTCTTATGGGGAGAAACCCTAGGATTCATACGATGCTTTCCGAAAAGCATGCCGAAGAAATAGGCACCCACATCACTAGCCCAAGTCCCGATGAAGATGAAAAACAGAAGCAAGGAAGAAGCAAAAGTCTGATTGATACCGACCTGAGCATAATAATTCTTAAAATAATGACCGATATCCGTCGAATAATGATAAGAACCAAAATCGACAGAAAGGACGCTGTCTTTTGTCAAATTCAGTGAATAGGAGAAATTGCTAGGTCCATTGCTGATTGGAAAATAACGAAGATAAAGCATTCCCTGGAAGCCTAGAGCAAAAACAATTCCTACCGTAAACAAATATGTGACATCACTCAAGGTAACCCTTGGAGACACGATGGATATACCGAAAAGACAAAGGGCATAAAGGATAATTCCGAAAATCGAAACAAACAGATCGCTCATATAAATCTTGTCTGTATAGAAATGATTATCCGTGACGAAATTCTTCAGAAAAACCCAGAAAATGAAAGAAAGGACAAATACATAGACAACTCCATAGACCAGAAGATTATAACGGTTTCTTCCAGGAGCCTGGAGAATTTCCCAAATACCCACAACAGCCAAAAACATCATCAGAATGAAATATGCCCAACCTCCGAAAAGAATCGTAGGAAGAAGCACACCGACCAAGACGCAGCCTGTGATGATACGAGTCATCATGCTGGATTTTGAGGACTGGGATAATTTGTTCATTTCACTACTCCTTCATATCGGGAGTGATGGCTCCGAAACGGCGGTTCCGATGAGAGAAGATCTCGATATCCTTTTTCAGGATTTCCGGAGAATAATCCGGCCAAAGAGTATCCTCGAACACAAATTCCGCATAGGCAACCTGATACAGAAGGCAGTTGGAAAGCCTCTCCTCACCGCTAGTACGGATAAGAAGATCGATATCGCTTAATTCTCCGGTGAAAAGATAATGCGAAAAGACTTCCGGAGTCAGTTTCTCCGGATCAAGTTTTCCGTCTTTCACATCCAAGGCAATCTTCTTGCTGGCATCACAGATTTCATTCCGCGAACCATAATTGAAAAGAACATTGAAGACATTCTTCGTATTGTTCTTCGTCGATTCCATCGCCTCACGGATGGTCTTCAGCGTATCCTTAGGAATCCTAGGATCATCCAATTCGCCTAGGACGTTGATCTTCGTACCGCGGCGATTGAAATAATCGATTTCCTTCTCGAAGAACTCCTTCAGAAGGCGGAAGAGAGTATCCAGTTCCTTCTGGGGTCTGTTCCAGTTTTCCGTGGAGAACGTAAAAAGCGAAACGGCATAAATACCGTAATCATCATAACAGGATTCGACAATCGTCTTGATTTTGTCGACGCCTACCTTATGGCCCGAAGAACGCGGAAGAAGCCGCTTCTTCGCCCAGCGTCCATTGCCGTCCATGATGAAGGCAATGTGACGAATGGATGGATACTTCGTATCAGCCATTTAGATGCACTCGATATCCTTGATCTTCTCGCTGACAAGCTTGTCGACCATCTCGATATGTTTGTCGGTTGCCTTCTGGATATCATCCAAGGTATCATGCTGGACATCTTCGCTGAGAGAATCATCCTTCTTGACCTTGTTGTTCAGATCCTTACGGACATTGCGGATAGCGACCTTTCCATCCTCGCCGTACTTCTTGGCCTGTTTCTCAAGATCCTTGCGGCGGTCCTCGCTCGGAGCCGGGAACTTGAGCATGACGGCATTGCCGTTCTGGCTGACCGTGCATCCAAGATCGGCTTTGTTGAGACCGGCGATGACATCCTTCATGACGGACGGATCGAAGATCTTGACCTGAAGGTCAGTAGCGGAGACAGAGGAAATGGAACCCAGGCTCTTGAGAACCATATTCTCGCCATAAGCCTTGATATAGACCTTGTCCAAAAGCTGGGCAGTGACTCTGCCGGCTCTGAGAGTACCAAGGGATTCCTTCAAAGATTCGACACATTTATCCATCTTCTGATTTGCTTCATCTAACCAAGCCATAATAAATACCTCCAAAATAGTTCAGTTACGATTATTATTCTACTATAGAAAAGAGAGAACCGAAATATTATTCTTTCGAAATCACCGTTCCGATATCCTCTCCATCAATGATTTTTACGGCGTTATCCGTATCATTCATGTTGAAGACATGGATTTGGATGTTCCCGTTTTCAAGAAGTCCGATAGCCGTATTGTCCATGACCTTGAGATTCTTCTCAAGCATCTCATGGAACGTCATCTTCTTGATGAGCTTCGCATTCTTGTTCTTTCTCGGATCATCATCATAGACACCGTCAACACCGTTCTTGCCCATGAAAATGCTATCCGCATTGATTTCCTTGGCACGAAGAGCAGCTCCTGTATCCGTAGTGAAGAACGGAGAACCGACACCGCCGGCAAAAATAACAACCCTTCCCTTCTCAAGATGGCGGATTGCCTTTCTTCTAAGATACGGTTCACAGCAGGCATTGACCGGAAGCGCAGACATAACTCTCACTTCCAGACCGTTCTTCTCGAAGAAAGCCTGAAGAGCCATCGCATTCATGATCGTAGCAAGCATACCCATATAATCACCGGTAGCCTGTTCGATTCCGATAGTCGGAGCCATATTGCCTCTCCAGATGTTTCCACCGCCGACAACCATGGCCACCTGTACTCCACGGGAGGTAATTGCCTTGACCGTAGAACAGACACTGGCAAGGACCTTGGCATCATAATTCAGATGGTTCTCCTTATCCTCCAAAGCCTCACCGGAAATCTTAAGCAGAATACGTTTGAATTCCATATAATTTTATCCTTTCAATAAAAGCACCCCAATAGCGGGGTGCTTTTTGACATCATTGAAAAACTACTTCTGAGCTTCAGCAATCTGCTTAGCAACTTCGTCAGCAAGATTGTCGGACTTCTTCTCGATACCTTCGCCGACAGCATAACGGATGAAGGAAACAACACTGGCATCCTTTTCCTTGAGAACCTGAGCAACAGTCTTGGATTCATCAAGAACATAGGCTTCTTCACTCAAAACAGATTCGCCGAGGACTTTCTTGACCTTTCCTTCGACAATCTTCTTCTGGATGGCTTCCGGCTTGGAAGCAAACTTGGCATCCTGCTTTGCAGCTTCGAGTTCGATGGCGCTTTCCTTTTCGATGACAGCACTCGGGATATCTTCCATGACTCTGTAGGTCGGATTCATGGAGCAGACATTCAAAGCGATGCCGTTGGCAGTTTCGCTGTCTCCGCCCTTAAGGACGACCAAAGTAGCGATCTTACCATTCATATGGATATAAGGTCCGAAGACTTCGTCATCGGTCTTTTCGACAACAGCAAATCTACGGAAATCAAGCTTTTCGCCAAGCTTGATGCCAGCATCGACGAAAAGATCATTCAAGGTCTTTCCTTCTTTGGTAAGGCAGGCTTTGGCAGTGGCAACATCGGCCGGCTTGTTGGCTAAGACGACTTCATTGACTTCCTTAACCAAAGCGCGGAACGGATCGGAATTGGCGACAAAGTCGGTTTCAGAATTGACTTCGATGATAGCGGCAGTATTGCCATTTACCATAACCCAGCTGACACCTTCGGCAGCAGTTCTGGTAGCGGCCTTCTTGGCCTGCTTGGCAATACCCTTTTCTCTCAACCAATCAGCAGCCTTGCTGACGTCTTCTCCATTGGCAAGAAGGGCCTTCTTGCAATCCATAAGACCAGCACCAGTGCGGTCTCTCAACTCTTTGATTAAATCGATCAAATTAGCCATTATTACTTGCTCTCCTCAACAGCTTTTTCTTCGGCCTTCGGGGCTTCTTCTACTTTATCGGCAGGCTTCTTACCGGCATCTTCCGGCTTACGGCCATTTGCCGGCTTGGTGAACTTACGGAACTTGACCGGCTTACGCTTTGTTCTTCCGCCGTTCTTGGCCTTTCTCATAGCAATAGCATCATCTCTGAGCTTCATACGGATGGCCTTGGTCTGTTCAGCCTGATCGACACCCTTGAGAATATCGTTCATGGTCTGGCTGGCAGCATCAGCATCCTTGTAAGCATAGATCGGTTCACCGCCCTTTCCTTCGACGACAGCATCGGCGAAGAGACCGACGATGATACGGATGGAAGCTTCACCATCATCATTGGCCGGAACAAGATAATCGATCTCATCTGGATCAGTATTGGTATCACCTAAAGCAAAGACAGGGATGTGAAGAGCTCTTGCTTCATGAACAGCATTGTGTTCCTGCTTCGGATCGACGACGACAATAGCATTCGGAACGAAACGGATTTCCTTGATGCCTTCGAGGTTGGCGCTGAGCTTAGCCTTGAGCTTGAGGATTTCGGCTTGTTCCTTCTTCGGAAGCTTTTCAAGCTCTCCATTGAGCTCCTTGGCTTCGATATCCTTAAGAAGAGAAATTCTCTTCAAGATCGTACGGAAATTCGTAAGGGTTCCACCCAACCAACGATGGTTGACATAGAAAGAACCAGAACGGACTGCTTCTTCCTGGATGGCCTTCTGTGCATAAGCCTTAGTACCGACGAAAAGAACCTTTCCACCCTTGCTGACAATGTCCTTAAGAGCAATATAGGCTTTCTGGACCTGTTCAGAAGTCTTGTTGAGATTGATGATGTGGAGATTGTTTCTCTTGGTGTAGATGAACTGCTTCATCTTCGGATTCCAACGACTGACTCTGTGGCCGAAATGGCATCCTGCATCCAATAAGGTCTTCGGGCTGACAACAACATCAGTGTCCTTGTGGACAGTGCTAGCCATGACGTCAGCGGTTTCCGGCTTAACTTCTTCCTTAACTTCGTTTTCGCTCATTTTGAGCCTCCTTTTTGTTGAACTTCTGAATGTTTCAAGATACCAACCCAACAGGTTATCCGTAGCAGACCCATCATTTTCAGGTCAGGGCTGAAGCTGTGCAAAGCCTGAAGTACTCGTCAGTAAGATTCACATTCATGGTTATTACGCTTACGCGCGAGCGATATTATATAACTTGGACGACCATAAGGCAAGAAAAATCCGTTCTTCAATCCGCATCATTGCCCATTTTTCAAAGATTGAAACCAATAGCAAAAGAAGCAATAAAGGAAGTAGAAATGATAATTATCTTTGCCGCTCCCATTCGTTCAGGAAATCCTTATTATTGCCAAGTTCGAATACCTACCTATCCCAATCTGTAAAACAAACAATATCACTTGTCAGTGAATTTCAGTAACTTTTGCCTAAGAGACTAATCCTTGTCAGAATCATCGAAATCATCAAAAACGTGCTTTTTGGACCGATACTTCTTTTTCTCGTTATTCTCAACCATCTCCGCCCAGTCATGGCTATGATAAGGCGGAACCTTTCCAGGAAAATGTCTCTCGATAAACTCATACCCTTTCTGACAATAAGGAATAAAGATAGTGGAGTTTTTATTTGTCGGTGTATTGGTTTTATGTTTTCCATCATCAATACAATAAAACTCTCCGTCGGATAGCAATACATATTTGACTTCAAGAACGTCTGCCATATTTATGGATTCCTCAAATCCAATCCAATATCCCATTCTCCTAACAGTTTTATCATCGCAAATAACAATCTGACGTAGCCGATTCCAGTTTATTGTATAGGCGATAGAAAAACCTATGATAACAAAAACAGGAACCAAAGCAATAAGAGAATAAAGAGGTTCAGGCGTCGTTACCATATAAATAAACATACAGACCGATAGCAATGTTGAGGTGAAAAAGCAAAACATCATCAAATAAACATCTTCAGGCATATCTTTATACACATCTTCCTTAAGGTTATCTTTATCTGCCATATGTTTCACTCCCTATTCATTAATCAAAATGAAAACTCATTTGAAGAGCTTATCACCAAAATTTACAATGCAATCTTCTGCTTTCTTCAAAAACTCTTTATCTTTACATATGTTATTCATTTCAACCCACAATGTTTGATTAAAATCAAAACGGACAACAGAACCATCCGAGTAGTGGATCGACAATATCAACATTGCATGTCCATACTGAAGCTTCACGTGCTGTTTTAATTTCAAATCCGTTACATCAGACCACTTATGAACGATTTTGTCTTTAGTTTTAATGCCTTCTTCCGTCATTGTCAAAGGGACATTCCAAAGCAAAGTCAACGACAGGACAATGAAAAGAAAATCAATAAAACCAACGGATGAGCAAATGGATACAAAAATGATTCCGGACAAAGTTTCTATGTGACGTGGCCCTCCAAAAACCAGCAAAATACACAAAAAAGCAATTAAGATTTGAATCCAAAGAATAAATGGATATGGAAGAATTTTGCTTTTCATGACTTCTTGCCTCCATAATATGTATTCACCACACTATTTCCAATACGAATAGAATATCCATTTTCTTCAGACTCTAAAAATGTACCATCTTCTTTATCTTCGATATAAAGGTCAATTGGTACATAGGAAAGAAAAAAATCAAAATAACCTAATGATGAACTAAAGAAAAGCCCATTCCTAAGACTGAAACAATTGTAATAATCTGTTTCCTTTTTTTCATTTCAATTGCCTTTTTTCTTATTTTATTCGCCACAGTATTTATTTGCAATAATTTTACTTAAAATAATCAGTCTCATGACAGATTCTCATTAACGAGGTTTCCCATTTTTCTTCACCACAATTACGTGAGGTCACTACATATTGTCTAATTGAATCAGAAAATCCCTACAAAAAATTAAAGAATCCAGTTTCAAGAAAATAAAAAGCCATGTGCTAGTCAAAAAGGATATAGACATGGGAAAACATATCCACACCTCTTCCCTATCAGACCAAATTTCCGTTTGTGGAAAAACAAAAGTGTCGTAAAATGAAAAGAGCAACCATAAGGAGGGACAGCCATGGAAACAGGTCTGATCATCATTGCCTTAGTCTTTTCGTTTCTTTCGTTTATCGGAGTCTTCATTCTTCTCATACACGAATTCAAGAAGAAGAACATAACAGAAAACGGCAGAATCGATTTTTCTGAAATCGAAAAAACACAGATTCAGTCTTCCAGTGAAATCAAAGCCACCATCGACAACATGGAAAAGAATCTCGGAAACCTCATCGATGCCAAGATTGCGGAAAAATCCCAGAACCAAATGATCTGGCTTGTCGGAGAACTGAAGAACAAATCCGATGAAGAGAATACAAGGCTGAACAAGTTCCAAAACTCCATCGAAGACAGACTTCAGTCCCAGAACAACATCCTATCCCAGCGCATCGACGAAAACCTGAAGGAAATCCGTTCCAAGAACGAACAGCAGATGCTCCAGATTCAATCTTCCCTCAACCAGCAATCTAAAGCGCTCTATGATTCCTCCCAGTCCCAACTGACCCTGATCCGCAATTCCCTTAGCGACCTTACCAAAGACAACACAAAACAGCTAAACCTCTTCGAACAGTCCATCCACAATTCGATGACGATGCAGATCCAGGTGATAAACCAGAGAATCGATACCAACATGAAGTCCATCAACGACAAAGTAGACCAAGGACTGTCGCAAGGATTCAAAGGGGCATCCGAATCCATGCAGAATCTCCAGAAACAGCTGGGTATCGTCGAGGAGGCACAGAAGAACATCGGTTCACTCCAGAACGAAATCTCGTCCCTGAACGGAATCCTATCCAACAACCAGCAAAGAGGCAGATACGGAGAATGGCAGCTCGAGCTCCTTCTTGAAAACCTGTTCGAAGGACAGAAAGGAACCCTCTATGAAACCCAGTATGTCATCCAGGAAGCAAACGGCGAAGAAAAGCAGCTCAAGCCCGATGCCGTCATCTTCCTTGACGGAGAAGCTCACCATCAGATAGCCTGCATCGATTCCAAGTTCTCCCTTGTCGGATACGAAGACCTCTTCGACCAGACCAAGCACCTATCCCAAGAAGAACAGGAAACCTGCAAGACAAAATTCCGCAATGCCCTGAAACTTAGAATCGACGAAACATCGAAATACATCATCAAAGGAAAGACGCTGATGAATGCCATCATGTTCGTCCCAAGCGATGGAGTATTCGCCTATGTCCACAACGCATTTCCAGATCTAGTGGAATATGCCAAAAAGAAGAATGTCGTCATGGTCTGTCCAACCATCCTACAACCTCTTCTTGCCTCCTTTAGACTGATCCAAATCGATGCCAAGAAGAGCAAGAACATCGCCAAAATCAACGAAGCACTCAATGCACTAGGACAAGACTTCAGAAGATTCATGCCCCGCTGGGAGAAGTTAAGCAAATCCATAAGGACACTCAGTTCCGATTCCGAGAAATTCACGACAACGGTAAACAAGATCGGCAACCGATTCCAGAAAGTGCAGAACATCGAACTCTCCGATAACTCTCCTGAAGCAAACGAAATCGTAGACAGCGAAAACGAAGACGAGACTATCGAAGAGGAAAACCAGACGGACTGAATCTTTACCGTTAAGAATGCGAATCCTCATCCATTTCTTTGATCTGTGCAAGTCAAATTTTCTATGTTACAATCAGACAGTATTATTCGATCAAAGAAAGGCGGATTCAGAATATGCTGCATGATGGTCTCTATGAACAGGTAATTAGCAAAAAGCTCGAAGAAGAATTATCAAAGACAGACAAAATTTTCCAGCTGGAAAACATCGATACAGCCGAAGCTTCCAAAGTGCTTTCCAAATATATTGCCGAAGTGGTACAGAAAGGTCTGGACCAGGTTCTGGACAATGGAGGCGGAATCTTCGAACAAATCGAACTTGCAAACCGCATCATCAACACGGTCGCAGATAAAACCAATGATGCGGATTTCACCTCACTTTCCGTATCCGACAAGGCGCAGGAACTACTTTCCCTGTTCGATAAGAAGAACAGTATCCTGGCATTGGATCCAAAAGCTAAAATCGTCCGTCCGGAAACCTCCATCGCCGAAAGTTCATTGTTTACAGGTGCCGTAAGAGAGCCGCAGATGTTCACCGAACTGAAAAAGGAAATACTCTCCTGCGATAAAATCGACATGCTCGTCTCCTTCATCAAATGGAGCGGACTACGTCTGATCATGGATGAACTGAAATCCTTTACCTCAAAAGGAGGGAAACTAAGGATCATCACGACTTCCTACATGGGAGCAACGGACGTAAAGGCAGTCGAAGAACTAAACCAGCTTCCCAACACAGACATCAAGGTAAGCTATGACACCAAACGGACACGGCTTCACGCCAAAACCTACGTCTTCTACAGAGACAGTGGATTCACGACCGCATACGTAGGTTCGTCAAACCTATCCAATGCCGCCATTTCCAGCGGCCTAGAATGGAACGTCAAAGTAACCAAAAAAGACCTTCCCGAAACCATCGAGAAAATTCAGGCCACCTTCGAAAGCTATTGGAATTCCAATGAATTCGAAATCTATGACTCGAGCAAAAAAGAACGACTAGAACAAGCATTGAAATCCGAGAAATACCCATCCGGAGAACCTGCCGCCATCTATACCATGGACATCAATCCTTATCCCTACCAGCAGGAAATCCTAGACCGGCTGGAAGCAGAAAGGAAAATACGCGGCCAAACTCACAATCTCGTCGTTGCAGCAACAGGAACCGGAAAAACAGTCATCTCTGCTTTGGACTACAAAAGATTCAGAAAGCAGAATCCAAAAAACCAGTGTCGGCTCCTATTCGTGGCTCACCGGGAAGAAATATTGAAACAAAGTTTATCCACTTTCCGTGCAGTATTAAAAGATGCATGCTTTGGAGACATGTTTGTCGGAAACTATAAGCCTGAAACAATCAATCACCTTTTCATATCAATCCAGACATTCAACTCCCAGGAATTCACTACCAAGACAACAGAAGACTTCTATGACTTCATCATCGTGGACGAATTCCACCATGCGGCAGCACCCACCTACCAAACTCTTTTATCCTACTATAAACCGAAGATTCTCCTCGGTCTTACCGCAACCCCGGAACGTATGGACGGCAAAAACATTCTCACTTATTTCAACAACCGCATTGCCGCAGAAATCAGGCTTCCGGAAGCAATTGAAAGGAAACTGCTTTGCCCGTTCCAGTATTTCGGAGTGACAGATACCATCAATTTGGATCAGCTGAAATGGAACAAGGGAGGATACGACAAAAGCGAACTCAGCCAGTTATATGTCTACAGCGGCAACCAGGCATTCACACGAGCAGACCTTGTCGTAACATCGCTCCTAAAATATACTACCGATATCCAGGAAGTCAAAGGCCTGGGTTTCTGCGTCTCCATAGAACACGCAAAATTCATGAGCGATTATTTCAACAAATGCAACATTCCCTCCATCGCTTTAAGCAGCCAATCCCTGGAAGACGAAAGAAAATCCGCAAAGGAAAAACTCATCAAAGGAGAAATCCGTTTCATTTTCGTCGTAGACATCTACAACGAAGGTGTAGACATCCCGGAAGTCAACACCATACTTTTCCTCCGTCCGACAGAATCCTTGACCGTATTCCTCCAACAACTAGGAAGAGGATTGCGTCTCAGCGACGGGAAAGACTGCCTTACCGTTCTCGATTTCATTGGTCAGGCAAACAAACATTACAATTTCGAAAGCAGGTTTGCAGCCCTTCTATCCAGCAGCAATAAAGGCGTACTCAATGAAATGAAGGATGGTTTCGTTTCCCTTCCGAAAGGATGCTTTATCCAGCTTGAAAAAGTAGCATCCAAATACATCCTGGAAAACATCCGTTCCTCCTATGGAAACACGGCAGGACTTATCTCTAAGATTGCCTCCTTCCAAGCCGATACCGGTCTATCCCCTACCATCTCCAATTTCCTGACCTATTATCGTATGGATCCAAGAGCACTCTATAAATTCTCTTCCTTTTCAAGGCTCTGTGCACGGGCAGATGTCATAGCAGATTTCCATGAACCATTAGAAGATACAATTACCAAGTCGCTCTGCCGTTTTGCCAGCGTGGATTCAAGAAGATGGATTGTTTTTATGATAAAAACGCTGACGAGTTTGAATAATCTCGATACCGGAATCCTTTCCGAATACGAGCTTAGGATGCTTCAGATGTTCTACGCCACTCTTTTCGGAAAAGGAATCGAAGATTACCATTCAGATGAGACAAAAAAACATTTCCAGATGCTGAAGGAAAGTCCCGTCATGGTTTCCGAAATCGTTGCCCTTCTTTCCTACAACTACAACCGCATCGACTTCCTTGACAAACATGTCGATATCGGATTCGACTGTCCACTAGACCTCTACTGCACCTACTCGCGTGACCAGATCCTTGTGGCCATGGATTTTCTGAAACCGAACACCGTAAGAGAAGGCGTGAAATGGCTTGATAACAAGAAAACGGATATCTTTTTCGTCACCCTGAACAAATCCGACAAAGACTATTCCCCGTCGACCATGTACCAGGACTATTCCATCAACGAAAACCTCTTCCACTGGCAAAGTCAAAGCACGACAAGCGCAGATGGAAAAGTAGGTCAAAGATATATCCACCACAAAGAGTTGAAAAGTCACGTCCTCCTTTTCGTCAGAGAATCCAAAACAGATACATTCGGAAACGCCCAAGCTTATACCTATCTAGGACCAGCAGACTATGTCTCCCATACCGGATCAAGACCGATGAACATCATCTGGAAACTCGAAAATCCGATTCCAGCCAAATACCTAAGAAAGACAAATAAGTTGATGGGTTCCTAAACCCGAAAGCCACCTGACAACGGATATCTTGCATTGATACTATCAGGGTAGACATTGCTTTCGAATGCTGGGAAATCATGTGCACACGTTTTTGAAAGGCGTTTACAGTATTTTTCGGCAATCCATTCCAAAAACATTCCGTAGAATTCTCCGCCTTCGTCTTCGGCAATAGGCCCTAATATGGATATAACCTTAATAACGTTTTCTTTAAGCATCTCTTTGCACAAAATGCTTTCGCGACGATTTCTTTTAAAGCAATCAAACATATACACAGCGATATACTGAAACCCTCCGCTTTTAGCGTCGGAAATCATACGTGAAATGCAGGTCTTGCGTCGTTCCCATGTGCGCCTTATCCGAATAAATATTTACTATGTTGATATCTTTACCTTCAGCAAATTCTTTGTAGATGCAAACCTGCGCCTCTATGCTTTGTTCGTTTTGTCCGTGAGAACTGAACCGAACGTATATTATTCCGTTTTCCAGTTTACCTCCGAGAAGATTTATTTTTCCGGTAAAACAATCAATCGGGAAAAGGCAGTCAAAGAATAAGTTAAAAATATTGCCGTATAAGTTGATTAACTCAAAGTTTTCAGCGACGTTTTATACCCATGACGAAACCGACTTTTTCCGACATCATAATACCGAAAAACAAAATCGAAAAGGATGTCGTATTAAAACGTTTCAGGCTTTTCAAGCAAATCTTCAACGTTACAACCAAGCACGTGGGATAATTTATACAAAGTTTGTGCTTGTGCTTTGTCTATATCGTTAACGCGTTGTTCGTAAAGTTGAATGGAGCGCAGATTAACTCCCGAAAGTTTCGCAAGTTCGGACTGCGATATTTGTCTGCTTTCGCGAATTTTTCGAAGTTTCGTTTCGGTAACGAACTCATTGTAACGACTGTCCATCGATTCAGTGAAACGGCTTATATCCATTTCGTGAAAAGTGGGATACATAGCAATAATCTCGCTCAACGAAATACGTTCGAAAATATCCTTAAAGCGTTTAGCCGAAACCCATTGATATTGTGCCAAAGCCCAACCTGCCCAATATTCGGGAGTGCGTCCTTCTGAAAACGTCGGGACGGGCCATTTTTCTCCTGGGTAAATGCAGCTTAAAATATCTCTTACAAGTTCTTCGCCCGATTTGCCTGAAATAACGGCGGGATTTCCGCGTTCGAATTGCGTAGATACATCGGATTGCACAAAAAGTTTGGCAAACCAATCAGGTTCGAGTTTGCACACGTTTATTGCATAATCGAAAGCGTTCGCCAGGTTTTTTATAGCGTCATTCAAGTATAATTCGTTGTATGCGCGGATTGTCATTTTTCATTTCCTCTCTTAAAATATCCATAACGAAAATTTCATCGCGGTAAGAGTGCCTTCTTTTAATCTCTTTCTGATAAGTGGTTCTTGCCATTGTATCTCTCGACAAAAATTTAGGATAATATACACCTTTATCCACAGGTTCCGCATTAACAAATTCTATTTGCTTAAATGCTCGTTCGGAAATAAGAACAGTTTGTGCTCCGAGTTTACCGAGTTTTAACGCTTTGTTAAGGCTTCTGAGCGGCATAGCGTTGCTAACAAAAGATTGCGCATACGAAAAGTAAGAATCATCCGCACGATACCCTATAACGACGTCATAGCCATTCAAATCAACAGAATAATACTCAATTAAGTAATTTCTCGCATCGATTGCGATTTCATCCTGCAAAGTAAAGATACGGTTTTTAAGCAATAACGCAATCCAATTCAATACACTGTGTTTTCCGTCAAGGAGATTTAGCACGTTCAATCCGTCGGTATTGAAATTATATTCATTTACGAAACCGTCTTTATTTTCTTTACACGCCCACTCTCTTGCCATTTCAAGAACTTCGGTGCAGTAAAAACCTTGTCCGTAATCGTTATGTGGCTTTCCGAGTGAATAATCCGGTGCTTTTATAATATGGTCTGTGCCATGTAGTAATTTAACGATAGGCATAGGTTACAATCTCCTATGTTTTTATTTACGCTAAAATTATATCATTACAACGATAGTTTGTTAAGTGCGCTGTATGATGTTACCATTATTTTTATTGTCGAATTATTAATTCATCCGTTTGTTTTTCCTGGTCAGAACCAAGTGGCTTTTTATTATGCCGTGGTTTTTACCGTTTTTATGGGTTGTATATAACCCATATCAGAAAGTTCACAGTCGTAACCCAAAGTGCATGATAAATGCAGTTACGTTTCGTTTTTCTTTCATGTATGCTATTTTCGTACAACAAAGAACATCCCATCGAGATTACTGTGGCATCATAAATCAAAACATTTCCATCACGCCAATGTTCTGGAAATCGTTAAAATCGCGGTGTAAAAAAATTTTCATAAAAGGTTTTTCGATGTCGTAAAAAACTTGAGAATCTGTCATTTAGAACAAATACAAAAGTTGTCGTTTTGCATTCCTAAAATTTCAAATAGAAAAAAATCCTTCCGGCTAGATTGTTATGATTCGACTATAAAAAGCTTTTTTGCCTCATATGAGATGGCCAATCTGAGACCATGAACCGATTGAAAAAGATTAAATTTTTTATAATTTCCGAGATAAGCGGTTGACTTAAATATTGGCTTGTAGAGGAACTAAAACAACAATCGAGTAGAGAGTGAGAAGCGATAGCTTCTCCGCTCCCTCTCACACCACCGT
>ERZ808240.74-NODE-74-length-126073-cov-24.190901_pt1 | contig 126073 bp, 135 predicted proteins | sample MGYA00521084_ERZ808240 | MGnify/ENA primary metagenome ERZ808240 (study PRJEB31516, sample SAMN03275571) | gut metagenome | biome: mammalia-associated habitat; material: feces | host: Papio cynocephalus | place: Kenya | collected 2012-08-06 ...
GAGTTGAAAAGGTCAAGCTTGTCTTTGGACACGTCGATGCCTATAAAAGTATTGTTAACGTACGCACGCTGTGGTGGTACTTCCAACCCATCAAGTGTATTTACATTCGGATCGGCGGAGAGCTTTATGACGTCGGGAGTTTTCCCTATCGCGAAACGCTCGTCCGCCGATCCTTTCCGCTCTCTTTTACCATACTTCTTTCTAACAATCACGTCGGAGGAAACGGGCTTTCCCTACAAACGCGACAATTTCAAACACGTTTTTGCGCGCTTGAAAGCCAAAGCGCAGGCGCAGAATCCGCACATCGACTTTTCGGATTTGAAATTCATCGACCTGCGGCGCACGGCGGCGGTCAGAATGGCGGAAAGCGGCTGCACCGCGTTTGAACTTTCGGCGGTGACGGGACACAACATCACGAAATCGCAGAAGATTTTGGAAGTCTATTGCCCGCGTTCGGACGCCATGGCGCACAACGCGATTGAAAAATTGAAACAGAAATTCGGCTGACAAAGCCGAATGGCGGAACGGTGAAAAAACGCTTTTGAAAAGGCATCTTATGCACCGTTCCGTCCCCTTTAACAAAAAAGGGCGCGCCTTCTTGGAAAGGACACGCCCGCAAATCAGGACAAGAGAAATGATAACAGAAAACACAATTCCCGCGCAACTGCTTTTCGCATTGTCAAACCCGATGACGCCGCGCCGCATCAAGAAAATGCGCCGCGCGCGCCTGCTGAAACGTTTTGCGCTGATTTTAACCGTCGCGGCGATCACCGCCTGCGCGATGATCGGAGGCTGAAAAATACTCGATAAAACAATACAACACCGACCGCGCCAAAGCCGTAAAGGCTTTGGAACGGGCGGACACTTACATGATGGCGTTGACCGTTGACGGCAAAGGCTGTTTTCTGATGGACGCGAAAACAAACGAAGACGCAAAACCAGCGTGGGAAGCTTTGCTTTCCGCAATCAGCCAAATGCCAGGGCAACTAAAAATCCAAATTATTTTCGCCGCGTCGGACAAAATCGTTTCGGCGGATGCGAACGGCAATCCGGCGACAATTAACTGAAAAAAACTGGGGGACAGAATCGCATGAAGATGAAATTACTTCAAATCGCGGTAAAAATTTTCATGCGTCCCCAGAGCGATCAGCGTCAGCACGATTTTGTCGTCGTCGACGGTGTACCCGACAAGCGTCAGTTGCCCGACCATTTTGAACTTGTGGACGCGCAACCAAGCCAAATCCCCGCGCTTTTGTTCGCCGATTTCGGGATTGTCGAAAATCGCCCGCAAAGCCGCGTCCGCGTCTTTTTTCTGGTTCGGCTTCAGCTTTTTGTACGCTTTTTTAAAGGAAAGCTTTTGTTCAATCCGCATTTCCGTCCCCGAAATCAAACGGAACGGACGGTTCGTTCGCGCCGTCCAGACATTCTTTTACGAATTCGACGGGCAAATCGGGATTTTGTTCGCACGCTTTGCCCAAGCGGTACCAGTATTCGATTTGCTTCGGCAAACTGCGCAACTGAGAATCCGCGAAACGTTTCGCGTCGTCAACCATGTATTTCGGGAGCCGGACGGCTATCATCTGGTTCATGGGAACACCTGCCTTTCATTATCAATATAAAGCAAAACGCGACAAAATGCAACAAAACATTTTCCCTTGACACCGACTCCGCGGCGCGCTACCGTTTGTCTTGCGCTTCAAAAACGCATCGAAAACGGTAGAACGTCCCGTCAGCACGTCTTTTTTATGCCCGATTTACGTCGGGAGTGGTCTATCCGTAAGGACGACCGCGCGATTTTCGACGCGTTTTTGAGCTCCCGACGCCTTGCGGGTCAAGGCTTCCCAATCAAAAGGAAATCGAAAATGACAAACTCAATCGTAAAATTTGAAAATCAAGACATCGAACTGATCACCGTGGACGGTCAGCCGATGATGACACTCCACCAAATCGGTGGAGCGTTGAACTTCGCCCGCGCCGACAAAATCAACAGCATTTACCAACAGCACGCCGACGAGTTCACGCCGGAAATGACGCGGATCATCAAACAGGGACGGACGCGAGTCCGCGTTTTCAACCGGGAGGGCGCGTGGCTGATCGGAATGTTCGCGCGCACGCCCAAAGCCGCGGCGTTTCGCAAATGGGTGATCACCGCCCTTGCGGAACACGTTGACGGCGCGTCGGCGAACGGACAAACGGCTTTGCCGCCGCCTGAAACGAAAGAGGAAAAAATCGCCCGCAAAATCACCATGCTGATGATGGCGGAATGCCATATCATCAAATCAGACTGGTTCAGCGAACTGACGGCGGAATTGGAACAAGCCAGAAAAACAATCAAGGAACAACAGGAAACCATGCAAAAAATCAGCTCTTTCCTTCCGCCGGCGAAGTAAACGCGTCCGGATTTTTCAAGGGGCGGAAAAACCGCCCCTTGTTTTTGCGGACATCCTCGATTCGCTTGGGCAAATCCGCCCCTTCAAAGAGCGGGATGGTAAAGCGGAAAAAAAATGCTATAATAAAAATTAAGTGTTGAAAACTTAGCCGGATATGATATTCCGTTTCACGGAAAGAGGTAAAAATGGGGAAAATTCAATTCACCGCCAACCCGCAGAAAATTGTCGAGGCTATTTTGTATGTCTTGGAAAGTAGCCCCGATACGACCGTCTATCAGATGATGAAAATTCTGTTTGCGGCCGATTGCTTCAGTTTGAACCGTTATGGGGCTCCCTTGACGGGTGATCGGTATGAAGCTTTGCGAAAAGGAACCGTTCCGGAATTGGCGCATGAGATGGTGCGGGGGAACAAAGAAGCCTTTGTCAATACATCTGATGCAGATGTTTTGCCATTCGTCAGAAAAGAAGTTGGCATAAATTCCACATTGAAAGCTACAAGGAAATGCAATAACGCTCTCCTATCTATTGGCGCGCGCAAAGCTCTGGAACATGGAATATCCGAGTACGGAAGTTTGAGTGATGAAGAAATTCAAGATAAAAATCACGCTCATCCTGCGTATAAAAATGCCGCAAACCGTAAGGATAAAGAGGTTTATTACGAAGATATGATAGAAGCCGATAATGAGGAAGTCCGTTCATATTATGAAGAAATAGGCGGCTTTTCCAAGGATATGGTTCTTTAATGTCTTTACGAGTCGGCGATATTTATTTAGTTCAAAACGACGAAATCAAACCTCGGAAAGAAAAATTCAGCATATGCGTTTGCGTGGCATCACTTTGTTTCGTTTTGATTAACTCCGAAAATCGAAAAAAATACGATTGCACGCCTATTCGTCAAAGGAACCACAATTTCTTGACACAGGATAGCTTCATCAGTTGCTGCAAGGTTTTCTATTATCCGGCAGAACGTATCAACCCCTCTAAATTTCGCGGGCGGCTGACGCTCAAAGAATTGCGAATTGTCCGCGATAAACTGTTGGCCGCCGAACTGATTTCTGATGTGGAAAAAGAGCAGATTAGACAGGCTATTAACGCCGAATTGGAGAGCGAGGATTAGTAGCACCGCAATTCCGTAGATAATGCGGTTTATGAGCTTTTTTAGGCGTTTGCGACACTTTTTTGTTTTCATTATTATAACCTTTAAAAAACATGAGTTTCTAAGGTTATTTATTCAAAACGAACTCGCAAATTTATTTCTGAGAAAATTGGCGGAAGCCGAAAGCTTGCTGTGAACACGCAGAATTATCAAAACGAGCTTGAGAACAAAAACAGAAAATCCGTCCAATGTTTGACGGATTTTTTATGTTTGACGGATTGAAAATAAAAAGGGCGAAAACCTAACGTTTCCGCCCTCTTTATGGTGCCGCTGGCGTGAATCGGACACGCGACCCCTTCCTTACCAAGGAAGTGCTCTACCACTGAGCTACAGCGGCGACAAGGAGAGGTATATAAGAATTATTCCCTTTGTGCAAGCAAAAAATCCGCCGATGCTGTTTTTTTTGCTTGTCAGGCGGGCGGGGTTTTGCAATCCTTGACAAAAAGGAGATTTCCCATGGTTGACAGTGAAAAACAAGACGCCAAATTCCAAAAGCAAGCCGAAATGCTGCGCAGGAATCTGGCTTTGCGCAAAAAACAAATCGAAGAACGTCAAAAGCTGCTGGAACAAAAGGAACGGCAAGCCGAAAACACAAATAAAGCTTGCGATTAAGCCGCCCCTGCGATAAAAATCTGTATCGTTTTTTTTAAACTTTGGGATTGGGGTCATGGATCGAATCAGAATCGTCGGCGGCGTGCCTTTAAAGGGAAAAATCGCTATCAGCGGGGCGAAAAACGCCGCTTTGCCGTTAATGGCGGCTTCGCTGTTGACGGACGAGGTGCTGACTTTGACGAATCTGCCGCATTTGGCGGACATTATGACGATGACCGCTTTATTGTCCCAGCACGGCGTCAAGCTGACGATGACAGACGAAGCGGGCGGGGCTTTGTGCTTTGACGGCGGGCATATTTTCAATTTGAAAGCCCCCTATGACATTGTGCGCAAGATGCGTGCGTCCGTTTTGGTTTTAGGGCCTTTGACCGCGCGGTTCGGCAAGGCGAAAGTGTCGCTGCCGGGGGGATGCGCCATTGGGACGCGCCCTGTGGACATGCATTTATCCGCTTTGGAAAAAATGGGCGCGGAAATCGAAATCAAAGAAGGTTACATTGTTGCGAATGCTCACGGCCGTTTGCACGGTGCGGAAATCGTATTCCCGAAAGTAACCGTCGGCGGAACGCAGAACATTATGATGGCGGCAACTTTGGCGGACGGCGTGACCGTGTTGCGCAACGCCGCGCGCGAACCGGAAATCGCCGATTTGGCAAAGTGCTTGATTGCGATGGGGGCGAAAATCACGGGCGAGGGGACGGATACGATAACCATTGAAGGCGTCGACCGTTTGCATAAGGCGACCCACCGCATTATTTCCGACCGCATCGAGGCGGCGTCTTATGCAATTGCGGCGGCAATCACCCGCGGCAGAATCGAGCTGGTCGATGCGAATTTGAACGATATGGCGGCTGTGGCGCGCATCTTGATCGACTGCGGCGTTGATTTGCAGGAAACGGAAAACGGCTTTATCGCCGATGCGGAAAACGCTTACCTTATCGGAACGGATGTGATGACGGAGCCTTACCCCGGATTCCCGACCGATGTTCAAGCGCAGATGACGGCTTTGCTGGCGACGGCAAGCGGCGCGTCCTTGATTACGGAAACGATTTTTGAAAACCGCTTTATGCACGTTCCCGAGCTGGCGCGCATGGGGGCGAACATCAATGTTCAAGGGCCGTCGTCCGCCATTGTGCGCGGCGTGCCGAAGCTGTCGGGCGCGGAAGTCATGGCGACCGATTTGCGCGCGTCGATGTGTTTGGTTTTGGCGGGGCTGGTCGCCGAGGGCGAAACGATTGTCAACCGCGTATACCACCTTGACCGCGGGTATGAGCATTTGGAAGAAAAGCTGTCGGCGTGCGGCGCGATTATCGAGCGCATCCCCGGAGAATGAAATGCCCAATCTGATTATGGCTTTGCCGAAAGGGCGCATTTTGGACGAGCTGATGCCCGTTTTGAAAAAGGCGGACATTCAGCCCGAGGACGCTTTTTTCGACGACAAGTCGCGCTTGCTGCGCTTTAAGACCAACCGCGAAAATGTCGAGCTTATCCGCGTGCGCAGCTTTGATGCGGCGACTTTTGTGGCGTTCGGCGCGGCGCAAATCGGCGTGTGCGGCAATGATGTGTTGGCGGAATTCGATTACTCCGAAATTTACGCTCCGCTGGATTTGGGGGTCGGAAAATGCCGAATGGCCGCCGCCGCGCCCGTCGGGTACAATGCAAACGGCTTTGACCGCGCGGGGCATATTCGCGTGGCGACGAAGTATCCGAACATTACGAAGAAATACTATCAAAGCAAAGGGATTCAAGCCGAATGTGTCAAGCTGTCGGGGGCGATGGAGCTGGCGCCGACGGTGGGGCTGTGTCACCGCATTGTCGATGTGGTGTCGTCGGGAGCGACGCTGAAAGCGAACGGGCTGGTGGAAATCGACCCGATTATGGATGTTTCCGCGCGCTTGATTATGAACAGGACGGCTTTCAAGACCCGCCCCGACGAAATGACGGCGTGGCTGAATGCTTTTAAGGAGGCTGTACAATGACTTTGTTTTTATCGTCGACGGATACGGATTTTGAAGAGAAATTCAAGGCTTTTCTGTCGGTCAAGCGCGAAAACGACGCCGATGTCAATACGGTTGTGGCGGAAATCGTTGCCGATGTGCGCAAAAAGGGTGATGAGGCTTTGTGCGCTTATACGCAGAAATTCGACCGCGTGGATTTGACTCCCGCGACGATGCGCGTTACCCAAACCGAAATCGACGAAGCGGTGGCGGCGTGCGACAAAGACGTTTTGGACGCGCTTTATTTGGCGGCGGAACGCATAGAGGCTTTTCACGAAAAGCAGATGCCCGAAAGCCATTTTTTCAACGACGAAACGGATGCTTTGATGGGGTGGCGGTGGACGCCCGTGTTTTCCGCGGGGCTGTATGTGCCGGGGGGAACGGCGGCTTATCCGTCGTCCGTGCTGATGAACGCGATTCCCGCCAAAGTCGCGGGGGTCAAGCGTATCGTGATGGCTGTGCCGACGCCCGACGGGAAAATCAATCCGCTGGTGCTGGCCGCCGCAGACTGTGTCGGAATTGACGAGATTTACAAAATTGGCGGGGCGCAGGCGATTGCCGCTTTGGCTTACGGAACGGAAACGATTGAGCCTGTCGACATGGTTGTCGGTCCGGGGAATGCTTATGTGGCGGCGGCAAAACGGCAGGTGTTCGGCAAAGTCGGAATTGATATGATTGCGGGGCCGTCTGAAATTATGGTTGTTGCCGATCAATCCGCCAACCCCGAATGGGTTGCCGCCGATTTGCTGAGCCAAGCCGAACACGACGTTTCCGCGCAGTCGATTTTGGTAACAAACAATGCGGATTTTGCCGAGAAAATCAAAGCGGAAGTCGAAGCGCAGCTGCCGACTTTGAGCCGTGAAAAAATCGCCCGCCGGAGCTGGGAAAACAACGGCGCAATCTTTGTTGTGGAACATTTGAAAGAGCAGGCGGGGGCTTTGGTCGACCGTGTCGCGCCAGAACATTTGGAGCTGTGCATCAAAGAACCCGAAGAATTGTGCAAGACGGTTCATCACGCGGGGTCAATCTTTTTGGGAACGCATACGCCGGAAGCTGTCGGCGATTATGTCGGCGGACCGAACCATGTTTTGCCGACCGCCCGCAGTGCGCGGTTTTCGTCGGGGCTGGGCGTGCAGACGTTTATGAAGCGTTCGACGATTTTGTCCTGCACCGCTGAAACGCTGGATGAAATCGGGCAAGCCGCCGTGCTGTTGGCAAAAGCCGAGGGATTGACCGCGCACGCGGCGTCGGTTGAAAAACGGCTGAAAGCTTAATCGGATTGTTTTTCTTCTTTTAAATCGGGGGCGGGCGCAGAGTTTGCCCCGTTTTGTTTGGACGGTTGTTGCGGCAACGGATATTCCCGTCCCGTCAAAAGACTTTTGACCGAACCCGCCGCCATGAATTTTTCGTACAATGAAGTCATTGATGCCGTCCTTGGAAAAACGGAATCAAGTATCCGCCGATTTTGGGGAAATGTCTATAAATCTTTTTTGGACAGAACTTGGGGCAGGGTGTCAATCGCATGATTCAAGAACGCTTTGCCCGCATCGCCGCTCAATTTGTTACGCAGGATTTTTTCGGCTGATTTCAAAGAAAGGAAAACGGCCGAATTTCGGATTTCTTCGGAAGCTTCGTCCGCAGCCCGTTTTAAACGCAGCTCCGTGGCGGCTTCTTTGTTTTTTAATTTGATGTCGAAATCCGCTTGAATGTTTTTTTTCAGATGTTCGGCATCGGCGCGGGCGCGTTTCAATGCGGCTTCGATTTCCTGTTCGGTGTTTTGATGTTTTTCAAGGTAATCGTCCAACATTTTTTGAGCGTCCGTGCGCAGTTGGGACGCATCGTTGAGCTTGTGCGCGATTTTGTCCGCACGCGCCTGCAGCGCGGCGGAAACCGATTTCCCTGCCAGTTTGACCAACAGCGCGACCGTCAAGCAAAACGCCACACCGACCCAGAATGTCGGGTCTTGGAACATACTGCCGTGATGCGATGCCGTTTCGGCGGCAAAAGCGGGGGAAATAATCATGAGTTGTTTTCCTTTAACACCGAATCGATGACGTCGGACAATTCCGCCGCTGTCGGAACGGTTGCCGTGATTTTTTGCGTGATTTCGCCCGTCAAATCCGTTGCGATTTGGCGAACGCTTTGCAGCGCTTCAGCTTTAGCCGCTTCAAGCTGCTGTTCGCCGGCCGCCAGATGCTGCGCCAGACGGGCGTCGAAGTCCTTTTCCGTTTGCGCCAAAGAGGCGGTGATTTCATCCTGCGCTTTGGCTAGAATTTCATGCGACTGCTTTTTAACGCCGATCATCGCGGCCTCATATTGCTTTAAAAGGGATTCGGCTTGGTTTTTCAAGTCTTCGGCCGCTTTTAAATCCGTTTCCAATCGGGTTTGCCGAGCGTCAACCGTCGCGCGCATCAAAGGCATGACAAAACGCCACACAACGATAAACGTTGCGCAAAACGTAATCAGCAGCCAAAAACTTTGAGACGCATACCACGTCGGGTCCAGTTGCGGCAACATCGGCAAACCTCGATTGTAAAACGATTACAGGAACAGCATAATCAACGCGATAACCAACGCGTACAGCGCAATCGCTTCCGTCGCGGCAAAGCCGATCAGACCGAACGCGTTGACGTCGTTTTTCACCGTCGGGTTGCGGCCTACGGTTTCAATCATGGTAATCCAGATTTTGGAAACGCCTTCCGCCGCGGTCTTCATGCTCAAAGCGCACAACGCCGCCGCAAAAAACTTCGCCGCATCGGCGATATATTGCATGTAATTGGCTTCCATTTTTTTATCTCCTTAAAAGCACTGACTACAACGTCGAATCAATGCGCGTGCAACGCATCGTTCAGATAAACACAGGTCAAAATGGTGTAAATGTAGGCTTGCAGCACGGCTATCATCATTTCAAACAATGTCAGACAGCCGATGAACGCCAACGGCAACCATCCGCCCCAAAAGCTCAAATCGTAGATAAAGCCCGCGATGACTTTCAACATAATGTGTCCGACCATCATGTTCACCGTCAGACGGACGGTCAGGCTGAACGGTTTCGAGCAAAACGATATGATTTCAATAGGTATCAAAATCGGCGCAATCGCCCAAGGCGTGCCGTGCGGGAAAAAGTTCGTGAACCAATTCAATCCGCGCTTTTTCAAACCGATGACGACCGTTATCAAAATCGAAAACACGGACAACGCCCCCACCGCCGCAAAGTGGCTGGTGTAGGTGAAGCTGTACGGCAAAAGCCCCAGCAGGTTGCCCATCACGATGAACGTGAATATCGTAAAGATGAACGGAACGTATTTGCGTCCCTCGGACCCGATCATTTCGGACACCATGCCCGTAATCAGTTCGTAGACCATTTCCGCAACGGACTGCAGTTTTGACGGAATCATCTGCTTTTTATGCATTGCCCAGATGAAAAACACCGAAGAAACCGCAACGCCCAACGCCATAAACAACGACGAATTCGTAAACGACAAATCCACGCCGTCCACTTTCGGCAGCGCGATTATCGGTTTGATTTCAAATTGTTCTATCGGTCCGGACACAATTCTTATTCCTTCTGCGGTGCGCGCGCTTCTTTTTCCCTGCGGCGCCGTTCAAAGCTGTTTAAAAAACGAACGGCGTTCAAAAGTCCCGCGGCGCATCCTAAAATCAAAAACACGGCGATGAAAACAGGACGCGTTCCCAGCCAGACATCCAAACCGTAGCCCAGACCCAGACCGCAAACCACACCCGCAATCAAATCCGAAACGATGTTGAACGCTATCCACATCAGCCGCCCGATTGCCGCGCCCGCCGAAGCGGAGGACGTTTGTTTCGGGGCGCTTTGCGATTTCAAAACATTCAGCCGTTCGGCAATGCTTTGCAGCCGTTCATGTTCGTTTTCGGACATATTCGCCTGTTGGTTAAGATACGAAGACCAAACAAAAAAGTCAAGAAAAGTTCGACTTAGTGCTTGTGTTCAGGAGCGGGCGGAACGTAATTCGGGTCGGTCAGCTTTTTAACGGCTTCCGCAACGTCCTGCATTCCGGGGAGCCCGACCAGCATTTCCGTTTTTTTACCAAAGCGGATAACCAGAGTCGGAGTTGCTTGAATTTTGTACTGCATGGCGTTCAAATTGCGGATTCGCATCAATTCCTTGTTCGCTTTTTCGTCTGAAATGCAGGCTTTCATTTTGGCTTCGCTCATTCCGGCCAGTTTGGCGTAAGGCGCCAAAGCTTCGTTCAAATCGGGGGCAACCGCCCATTGCATCTGGTGTGCAAACAATGTGTCGATAAAAGGCAGGTATTCGTCCTTGGGCAGGCAGTGCGCGACCAGCGAACCCGCCATGGCGCGCGGTTCAAGCGGAAAGTCCATGAAAATAATCTGTGCGCGGTTTGTGTCGGCGTATTCGGCTTTCAGCAAAGGCATCAAATTCAAGTGCATATTCGTGCAATGCGGGCAGGTCAGCGATGTGAAAACCAACATTTTCAGCGGAGCGTCGGGAGCGCCGATGCTTTGTTCCGAAAAATCGAACGTCGGCGCATCGGGATTCACCGGAGCTTTTTCCGATTCCGTCGATTCGGCGACGGTTTCGGTCTGAACGGTTTTCGGGGCGAAAAACGATTTGATTTTCGCGATAAAGCCCGCGTCCTGTGCATAAGCTTGTGTTCCGGCAAAAGCCAATACGGCGCCGGTCAAAAAAGATTTGCCAAAGGTTTTCATGGTTGATTTTCCCTTTTAAAATGAATTTTTCCCCTTTTTATAACAGATTCAAACGGCGGTAAACCGTTATTTTTTATCCAGTAAAGAAACTTCAAGCTCGATTAGAGCCTGCTGCAGCGCTTTGTTTGCAACAGCTTGTGTTGCCAGCCGTGCTTGGGCGATTTTTTCGGGATCCGCTTTTTTTGGCGGTGATTTGGGTTTCAAGGGAGGCGGCGCGCCTTGCACTATGCGCAGTTCGGCGATTGCGGGATAGCCGAAATAAGCGTTGATGCGCGACAGAATTTCCGGCAATTGCGCCGAAAACGCCATGGCAAACGCGCCCGATACGGTTTTGACGTTGAGGACGGCATCCTGCTTTTTGCCTGCGGGAAAGCGTATTGAAGCGGGAAAGACGCCTTGTGCCAAAGCGGAACCGAGAATGTCCTCCCAATGTGCGAGCAAATCGGCCTGGATAAAACCGCGGTTGCCCAAAATCGGGGCGATGATTTTGCGCACGTCCGATCCGAACAGAGCCGGTCCGTTGCGGCGGCGGTGTTCGGTTATCGGCGGTTTTGTCATGAAAAGTCGCCTTTTGCGAACTCTTCCAGTCTGTCTTCGCGAATCGCTTGGCGGATGCCCTTCATCAAGTCTTGATAATATGTCAGATTGTGCCACGTCAGCAGCATTGCGCCGAGGATTTCATGGGCGCGGAACAAGTGGTGGATGTACGCGCGGCTGTAATTGCGGCACGCGGGGCAGCGGCATTGCGAATCAATCGGCCGTTCATCGTCGATGTGACACGCGTTGCGCATGTTTAAAACGCCGTTGCGTGTGAACGCTTGCGCCGTTCTGCCCGAACGGCTGGGCATGACGCAGTCAAACATGTCGACGCCGCGCAAGACCGCGCCGACGATATCCGACGGCCGGCCGACCCCCATCAAATAGCGGGGTTTGTTATCGGGCAGGTGAGGTGTGGTGAACGAAATCGTGTCGAACATCAATTCCTGTCCTTCGCCGACCGCCAAACCGCCCAAAGCGTAGCCGTCAAAGCCGATGTTTGTCAGCGATTCGCAGGATTCAAGGCGCAAATCTTCGTGTACGCCGCCTTGAACGATGCCGAAAATTCCGTAGCCGTCGCGGTCGACAAACGCATCGCGCGACCGTTTTGCCCAGCGCATCGAGCGGCGGGTCGAATCGGCGACATACTTTTTATCTGCGGGATAGGGCGGACATTCGTCGAAGCACATCGTGATGTTGCTGTCGAGCTTGTACTGAATGCCGATGGAAATTTCGGGTGAAAGGCGGTGCAGGCTGCCGTCCAGATGGGAGCGGAAGTCGACGCCGTCTTCGGTGATTTTGCGCAGTTTGGACAGCGACATGACTTGGAAGCCGCCCGAATCGGTCAGAATCGGTTTGTTCCAGTTCATAAATTTGTGCAGGCCGCCCAAGCGTTGGACTCTGTCCGCGCCGGGACGCAGCATCAAATGATAGGTGTTGCCCAACAGAATTTGCGCCCCCGTTTCGGCGACCGATTCGGGCATCATCGCTTTGACCGTGCCGACCGTGCCGACCGGCATGAACGCGGGGGTTTCCACAACGCCGTGCGCGGTGTAGAGCTTGCCCAGACGCGACCGTCCGACGGTTTTTTCAACCTCAAATTTCAGCATAAGCAACTCCTTTTCCATAGTGTTAAGGCGATTAAAGCGTTTATCGGAAAAAAGTCAAGGATTTTAGCGTTATTTTGCTGGACATCGTTTTTGTGAAATTGTACAATCGCTATCAGAAATAAACAAAATTTTCGACAAAAGGGCAGGAAAATGGAATATCCTATTATCAAAGCCGAAAACGAAGAAGAAGAATCCCGCATCAAGGCCGTGATGGACGAACTGGCGAAAAGCAAAATCGGCAAACAGCTGATTGAAGACGCCGTTGAACACAAGACGACGGTTGCTTTCGACGGGGCGATGCGCGCCTACGGTTCGTATGACGAAGTGAAAAACCATTTGCGTTTGAATCCGACCAGTTCTCACGACCGTTTAATCGGAACGGCGGCGCATGAATTGAGGCACGCCCAACAGTTCCAAAAAGGCATTTTGCTGGATGCTTTGCTGGATACGCCGAAAACTTACATCCAAAACCAAGCCGCCATTGAAGCCGACGCGTCCGCGACGTCTTGCGCCGCGTGCTACGAACTGGCGATGCAGGGCAACGACAAACCGCTGGAAAGCTTGCGCGAAAAAGATCCGCATTTCGTCAATCCGTTCCAAAACGCCGCGGTCAACGGCGGGCTGGAAAACGGTGAAGCGTACAAAGCCGCGTTCAAAGGATGGTTTACCGATTACTGCACCCGCGACAGCTATGACTGCCTGTATATTAAAATGGTGCGCCAGCGCAAAAGCAACTGCACGCGCGAAGAGGAAAATCAAGCTTTTATGCGGGAAGTGCCCGTGAACGACGTGGTGCAGAAGGTCTGCACCTGCAACGGCAAGCCGTATTTGTCCGAAAAAGAAACGCAAGAATTTTTCAGCACGGATGATGCCAAAACGGTTTCGTTTGAACGCTTCAACAATATTTATGCCAACTGCTATCGGCCGTACAAACTGGATTATTCCAAAGACCAGAACGAGGAAATGAAAAACAAGCTGGATTTGGTGATGCGTCCGCACTTTACATATATGCCGAAACGGGTTGTGCCGGAAGCGCTGCCTTTGCCGACGATTGAAAACCGCCAAGCCGCCGCTGCCGAAAAAATCGCGGAAAAGAAAGAAAATCGCGGCAAGAAAACCGTTGTCAATCCTGCGGTTTTGAAAGCCAAAGCGGGAATGAGCAAATAAAATATAACAAAATGTATTGACAATTAGAAAAAATTATGACATATTGTTAATACAATGCGTTAGATGCGTATGAAGGCGCCTGTTTTTACAGGCGTCTTTTTTTATACTCAAGGAGAAAAAAATGAAGCTGAAAAAAATTACAAGCAAAATTTTCAAACGTATGCTCAATCCCGCTTTGATTTTGGGAATGACTACGGGCTTTGCTTCGGCGGCGGTTCACGGCTACAAAGACGCCAAGCGGGAAAACAATCAAATTGAACAGGGAAAACAGCAGGCGGCGGAACAAGCCGTTGAACAGGCCGCCGCCGCGGAAGAAAATGACTTTTTAAATCAGTTGGATGAAAAACGCCGCCGCGGCAAAAAATCCAAAGTGGTTTTTGCGGGATTGCTGGGCGGAAACAGTTCTGTCGGATTGGGCGGACGCAAAAGCTTGTTGGGGCTGTAAGATGAGAGAGATTGTTTCTTTGGCAAAGCAGGTGGCTGACAAGGTTGCCGCTTTGAAAAGCAATCGTCTGAATTTTGAAAAATCGTGGCAGGAAATTTCCGAGCTTGTCCTGCCGCGAAAAGCCGATTTTACGGTTGCTCAGACGGCTGGAACGCCCCGAACGCGCAAGCTGTTCGAGACCACGGCCGTCAACGCGGCGGAACTGCTGGCGGCGGGGCTGCACGGATTGATGACAAATCCCGCGGGAAAGTGGTTTGCTTTGCAAACAGCGGGCATGTCCGACAGCAAGCCTGTCCGCCGATGGTTGGAACAGGCGGAACGGATCATTGCCGATGAAATCGCAAAGCCGGCGGCGGCTTTTGCGACCAATATCCACGAAGTTTATTTGGATTTGGCGGTGCTGGGGACGGCAGGACTGTATGTCGGATGGAACGAAGACAAGGATTGTTTGTTGTTTCAGTCCCGTTTTTTGGGCGAACTGTTCATTTCCGAAAACGCGGCGGGGCAGGTGGACGAGGTTTACCGCGTATTTCGTTTGCCCGTGTCGAAAATCGTTAAAACATGGGGAACGGATGTTTTGCCCGAGCGGTTGAAAACTTTGTTTTCGCAAGGGAAGGAAGAAGAATGTGAAATCATTCACGCTGTTTTGCCTAATCCGCTGTATGAAAAGGGAGCTGTTTTTCAAAAGCCCGTTTTATCGGCGTATGTGCTGAAAGACAGCCAAACGGTCTTGTTTTCCGGCGGGTTTGACGAAATGCCTTTGTTCGTTGTGCGCTGGAGCAAAGCCAGCGGCGAAGTGTACGGCCGGTCGCCGGCTTTTTCGGCTTTGCCCGACATAAAAATGCTGCAGGAGATGATGAGGGAAACGCTGATAGCGGCTCAGCTGGCAAACCGTCCGCCCGTGCTGGTGCGCGACGATGATCAGTTTTCTCCGCTGGCGACTGTTCCGGGCGGAGTCATCCGCTATAACGGAGAGCCGCCGAAGCCGTTTTCGTCGGGAGCGAATTCAAGCATAGGGCTGGATATGATGAACGAAATCCGAGCCAGACTTCGCACCGCTTTTTACAACGACGTTTTGATGACGACCAAAGACGCCGCGATGACCGCAACCGAAGTTTTGCACAGAAACGAGGAAAAAATGCGGTTGTTGGGTCCCGTGTTCGGGCGTATTCAAACGGAGCTGCTGGGGCCGATGATGGAGCGTGTGTTCGGACTGCTGATACGGCACGGGAAACTGCCGCCTTTGCCCGACTCTTTGCACGGGAAAATGCCGGCGGTGTCGTATTTGTCGCCGCTGTCTTTGGCGCAAAGGCAGGTCGAAGCGCAGGCGATGCTTCAAACATTGGAGCTGGCGGAAGGCTTTTTAAGACTGCAGCCGGACGCGGCAAGTGTTTTCGATGTTCCGAAAACAGTGCGGAAAATTGCCGAAATGTACGGCATTTCGGAAGATTTGCTTCACACGGGACAAAGGGAGGAGGGCGATGTTTGACAGACGGGACAAAGCCAAAAAAGCCTTGGAGCTGGTACAAGCTTACAAGGCTGTTTTTTTATCCGAAAACGGGCAGGCGGTTTTGGAGGATTTGGCAATCAAATGCCATATGCTGACCCCTGTAACCGATGTGTCCGGCGTTGCGACAAGCGCGTTCTATGACGGAAAGCGCGCCGCTTTTCTGGATATATTGAAGATGACCGCTTGCGATGAAAAGCGGTTGATTACTTTATTGCAACAAGCTGAAAGGAAAAACAATGAGTAACGTAAACGACTTTATCGATGATGAAGACAAGGCCGAATTCCACGATTTGGCTGAAAGTTTGGGATTGAACGAACGGCAGGAGGCCGGCGTTTGGGGCTGGATTGAAGACGGCGTGCGTGAATTTGCGGAAGAACTGAATAACGATTCCGAAACATACGTGCAGGATGCCGAATCCGAATTGCGCCGTCAATTCGGACGCGATTTTGACCGCAGACGAAATGGCGCGGCGGATTTGGTGCGCAAGTACGGCGGTGACGGCTTTGTTGAATTTTTGAACGAAACGGGATTGTGCAACTGCCGCGAAATCGTTGCTTTTTTAATGCGGCTGGCCGATGCGGCGGGCGAAGACAGGGGATTGGTGGGTGAAAAATCGGCCGTTGTTCCCTCTGCCGATCGGCTGAAAGCCGAAATCGCGGGGTTGACTTCCAATCCGGCCTATATGCAGGCGCAGCATCCCGATCACGCCAAAACCGTTCAGGCTGTTTACGCTTTGCGCAAGCGTTTGTTCAACGAAGACTGATTTCGGGCAAACGTTTTTTTGTAACGGCTCCGTTTGAAACGGGGCTTTTTTTGTTGATTGAAAACAGAAAGGAAAATTAAATGAGTACACAGATTACCACTTCTTTTGTCGACCAGTACAGCTCGAACATTCAAGCTTTGGTGCAGCAGAAAGGATCAAAATTGCGCAATTTGGTCGGTTTTGAAAGCGTGCGCGGCAAGGCGGCTTTCATCGACCAGATCGGGCAGGTTGCCGCCGTCAAAAAGACGACGCGCCACGCCGCGACTCCGCAGTCCGACACGCCGCACAAACGCCGCCGTTTGAGTTTGGACACTTATCATTGGGCGGATTTAATCGACAACGACGACAAAGTGCGCATGCTTATCGATCCGACGAACGATTATGCGAACGCCGCCGCTTGGGCGATGGGGCGCGCGATTGATGAAGCAATCGTCGAAGCCGCTTTGGGGGCGGCGTATACCGGCGAAACGGGGGCGACGGAAGTTGCTTTGCCGGCGTCGCAGATTGTCGATGCGGCGTGCGCTTCCAAATTCACGTTCGACAAACTGCGCGAAGTCAAGCGGCTGTTTGACAAAAACGATGCGCCGTCCGAAGGGCGCTATATCGTTCTGTCCGCTCAGCAGCTGGACGATTTGCTGAGTGAAACGAAAGTGACATCAGCCGATTACGCTGCCGCGAAAGCTCTTGTCCGCGGGGAAATCGAGGAATTCATGGGCTTTAAGTTTGTTCAGCTGAATGCGAAAAAAGCGGACGGTTCGCTGATTTTGCCGACGGTGATGTCAACGGGCGACAGTCCCGCGGCCGTGGGGCGTTCGTGTCTGGCATTCCAGAGCGACGGCATCAAACTGGGCATCGGTGAGGATATCATCGGAAAAATCACGGAACGTGACGACAAATGCTTTGCGACGCAGGTTTACTATGAAATGGCTATCGGCGCGACCCGCATGCAGGAAGAGCTGGTCGTTAAAATCAACTGCAAAGAATGATTTTGCTTGTCAAACGGCGGGGAGAAATCTCCGCCGCTTTTTTGTTGTGAAAGGAGCAGAAAATGACTTCAATCGTTGCTTTGTGCAATCGCGCTTTATCGAAAATCGGCGATGAACCTGTGATTTTGTCGCTGGACGACGATACTAAACCCGCCCGTTACTGCAAAGCTTTGTATGCGGATACGCGCGATTTCGTATTGCGGTCGTACCCTTGGCGGTTCGCGCTGAAGCGTTATGCTTTGGCTCCGCTGAAAGACAAACCGCTGTACGGTTATGAATACAGATTTGCTTTACCTGCGGATTGCTTGCGTGTTTGGCGGACGGAAGAGGAGGAAAACTATCAAGTCGAAGGACAGACTGTTTTGTACAACGCGCCGATACTGCGTTTTGTCGGCATTTCACGCATTGAGGACGCAACGTTTTTCGATCCGATGTTTGTCGAGGCGCTGGCGCTGAAACTGGCGGCGGAGCTTGCCGTTCCGCTGACGGCGTCGGTTGCGCTGAAAGAAACATTGAACAAGGAATATCACGCTTTTGTTCAACAGGCGAAAACCGCTTCGGCCATGGAAGGCGTTCAAGACGGCTATACCCAGCGCGGCTGGCTGGAAGCGAGGCTGTGATGGCGGATACTTTGGGCTTTGTCCGTTTCAATACGGGGGAAATATCCGATTTGATGAGCGGTCGCATTGACACCGAGGAATACGGCGGCGCGTGTCAGGTTTTGCAGAACTTTATTCCGTCGGTGCAGGGGCCGGTATCCAGACGCGGCGGAACGCGCTTTGTTTCTGCAGTCAAAGACAATAACAAAAAAGCGCGTCTGTATGCTTTTCAGTTTTCCGTAACGCAGGCTTATTTGCTGGAATTCGGTGATAAATACATCCGTTTTTTCGATCACGGGCAACCCGTGCTGAGCAACGGCGCGACCTATGAAATCAAATCTCCGTATGCGGAGGCGGATTTGGACGGTTTGTATTTTTCCCAATCGGGGGATGTCGTTTTCATTGCGCACAAGGATTTTCCGTTAAAGACTTTGACGCGATACGGAATGACGGATTGGCGGTTGTCGGACTTTGCAATGATGGACGGTCCGTATTTGCCCGTCAATGCGGAAAATATTTCGATTACGCCCTCCGCACTGTCCGGGGCGATGACTTTGACGGCTTCCGCAGGGGTGTTCAAGGCAACGGATGTCGGCCGTCAAGTGCGCTTAATGCACGCAAACAAACCCAATGTGCAATGGGGGTGCGCGACAATCACGGAATATGTCGGGGCGACTGTTGTCAAAGCGGTCGGGACAGACGGCTATCCTTTTTTGTCGGCGACGGCGACGAAGTTTTGGCGTTTGGGCGCGTTTTCAAAAACAACGGGATATGCGAACGCCGTGACTTTTTTTGAGCAAAGACTGGTTTTGGGCAAAGGCAACAGCGTTTACGGGTCGAAAGTCGGACAATATGAAATCTTTTCCCCGACGGCCGCCGATGCAAGTGTGACGGCGGAATACGGCTACGGATGCGAATTGTCGTCCGATCAAATCAACGATATTTGCTGGCTGTCGTCCGGCAGAGCTTTGGCCATCGGCACTGTCGGGGCTGATTTTACACTGACGGCGACAAGCGGGGACACGTCTTTGCCGCTGAATGTGAAAGTGCAGCGACACTCAAGCTTTGGCAGCGAGGCCGTTCAGCCCGTCAAAGTCAGTCATGCGACTTTGTTCGTTCAGCATTACGGCCGGAAAGTGCGCGCTTTTCAGTACGACAGCTCTTCGGACGACTATGTTGCGCGCGATGTGACGACTTTGGCGCCGCACATGACGTTCGGCGGCATCAAAGAAATGGCCTTGCAGCAAGAACCCGTTCCCGTTGTGTGGTGTTTGCTGAAAAACGGAAAACTGGCGGGTTTGACTTACGAAGCCGAAGAATCCGTTTCCGCATGGCATACTTTTCAAACGGAAAACGGAAAGGTTGAAAGCATAGCGTCTTTGCCGACGGCAAACGGGGAAAAAGACGAGCTGTATCTAATCGTCCGCCGTGTTGTCAACGGACAAGCCGTCCGCTACATCGAAGTGATGGAAACCGGCTTGCCCGAAGATGCCGAAAATTCCATGGAAGCTTTTTTCGTGGATTGCGGTGCGTCGTATCGCGGGGATAAAGTGTCGGTAATTTCGGGGCTTGAATACTTGGAAGGGCAGACGGTTGCCGTTTTGGCCGACGGCGCGGTGCAGAACGAAAAGACGGTAACAGACGGCAAAATTACACTGGATACGGCGGCCGGCGTCGTGCATGTCGGATTGCCGTTCCGGTCTGTTTTACAAACAATGCCTTTGACAAACGGAGTGGCCGGCGAATTTGCCAAAAAGCGCATTGTCGCCGTATTGGTGCGTTTATACAAAAGCATCGGCTTTAAAATCGGGTTGGAAAAAACGGGCGAGCCTTTGTCGTTTCGGCAAATCAGCGATGTCATGGGAAAAGCGCCGGCTTTGTTTACCGGCGACAAAAAAGTCGCGTATTCGGGCGGGTGGGAAAACGGAGTATCCGTCAGAATTGAACAAAATCAACCTTTGCCGCTGACTGTATTGGGTGTGTTCCCGGTGGTGGCGGCAAACAAAATATGAGGAGGATGAAATGGAAAAACTGAAAACGGCGGGAAAACTGCTGACCGTTCGGCAGAATTGGAAAAAGGCGAAACTTGCTTACCTAGATGCGCGGGATGAGGCTCGGGCTTCATTGGATAAAAACGCGTGGGATGAAAAAAAGCTGCGCCGCGAAAACAACGAAGAACGCGGCAAAAATCTGGCACTTATCGGGGCTTCGGGCGTCAAGGCGAATTCGTACGACGATGCCTTGTTTTACAATGATTTGAAAACCGAGCAGGAGGCGGAATTTAACAAAAAGCAGGCGGTTGGTGAAGCGTACCGCTCAATGCGAAAAGCGCGCGCGGAAAAAAAGGCCGCAAAGCTGAAGTACTCGCTGTCTTTGCTGGACACGTTCATGTAGGAGGGGAAAACAATGCAAAATGTCAAAGAGGCAGGGGCGGTCGGCATCGGTTTGACCGCCCCCGCGTGGATTGGCGTATTCAACGAATACGTCGGTTTCTTTATCGGAATTGCGACGCTGGTTTATGCCGTCGGGCGCGTTTACTTTCTGTTTAAAAACCAAGGGGAGCGCGCGTGATAAGCAAAAAAGGACTGGCTATGCTCAAGGCTTTTGAAAGCTTTGTGCCGCTGGAATACACTTGTGTCGCGGGCAGGCGCACAATCGGTTACGGTCACGTAGTCAAAGGCGGTGAAAGCTTTCCTGCAGGGGTCAGCGAAGCAAAAGCCGAAGAACTGTTGCGCCAAGATGTCGCCGAAGCGGAAGCCGCGGTGGCGGAACTGGTTAAAGTGCCGCTGAAACAATGTCAAAAAGACGCGCTGATTTCGTTCGCTTTCAATATCGGGCGGCGGAACTTCGCAGGATCGACTTTGCTGCGCGTGCTGAACGACGGGGCTTACGACAAAGTGCCGCAAGAACTGATGCGCTGGGTTTATGCGGGCGGTTATGTGTGGAAGGGTTTGAAACTGCGGCGAAGGCGCGAAGCCGAATTGTTTTCGACGGGGCGGGTTGATTTCCGCCCCGATTTATTGTTACACGAAAGGAAAAGTCATGGAAAACTTGGGACAAATCTTTGAAACCGTGCTGTTTTGGTTCGGAACGGTTGTTGCGGCGGCGTCAATCATCGTCAAAGCGACCCCGACGCAAAAAGACGATGCCGTATTGGCAAAAATCGTCAAAATATTGGACGTGTTGTCCATCGTCAATGCCAAAATCAATGACGGCAAAGAGACAAATGTCTGATTTAGCCGTTATTCTGACAGCTCAAGCCGTCCTGCTGATCGGCGGAATGATTTTCGCTTTTCGGGCAGGACGGCAAAAGGAAAAAAATGAAACAATCGACAAAAAATCAAAAGCCGAGGCAGCGGCGCGCAAAGCACGTTCCGATTTGGACAATCCTGCTGTTGTCAAGCGGCTGCACGACGCTTACAAGCGGCGGGTTTTGTGAGCTGTATCGGCCGATTTACGCCGATTACGATCATGACACCGCGCAAACAATCCGGCAAATCGATATGAACAACATCGTCTATGACCGATTGTGCGCGCGGTGAATGGAATTTGATTACTCTTCAATAAATGGAGTATAAGGAAAAATAAGATTGATAACAATTCCCATTATTTTCAAAGTGTTTGGAAGAAATAAAATAGATGCAATCAACAGCGTTGCGAACAATACTTGAATTTTTTGAACTTTTTGAAATTAAACAACGCAAACCTCTGAAAGGAAAAGAAAGATGACTGCTTACAATATACCAAAACATGAAGGATTCAAACATTTAAATCCGAAATCATCGGATTATGAAAAAATTTTATTCAATCTGATAAAGATTAAGAAAATGGGCAATGAAAGGATAATAAATTGGAAGCAGAAGTATTATTAGTGTTATTGTGAATAGTATTTTTCTTGGTTTAAACGAGTTAAATAGTATAGCTGTAAATATTGCCGGTATTATGAGTGATAGAGTGTAGTCTATCTTAAATGGAACATCGATAGGAAGCACAACAAATATAAAAAATGAGAATATATCCGATAATAGCAATTCTATTGCCAATAAGAGTGTAACGAATACAGTATTTTTTTTATTGCTTGTAGAATGTGAAGTGGTTCTAAGGAAAATATAACACAATGACAAATACAATATTAAATTTAATAAATATGATAGGCTTTTATTGAAGCCTAAAAAAATCTCATAAGAAAAAAATGAAATCATAACCAAAATAGATAATGACAAAATTTTAAGTCCAAATTTTTTTAAAAATTTATAATTTTGAAAATTAAACAACTCTAACCTCTGAAAGGAAAATGAAGATGACTACTTATGATATACCAAAACATGAAGGATTCAAACATTTAAATCCGAAATCATCGGATTATGAAAAAGCTGTAACGGGCATTTTTAATGAAATGAAGCTTCGACAGCAGGACAAAGATGTCGAAAACATACAAAAAAGTAATTTAATTATCAAAAATAAGATGATGCTTTTTCTGGCGCGTAGTAACGCAAAATGGGATCACAAACCTGTTTTAAAAAAGCACATTTCATCGTATTTTCATAAAAAATTGACAAATGCGAAAGGACGACCCGCTACGGTTTTCGGGACGATGATTCCGGGGGATAACAAATATCTGTATGACCATGATATTTGGTCGAATATCCATTATGGTTATGCAGGAAAACTAAGTGATGTTTATGGCTGGAATTTAGATATAGCAGGACGTTTAAACGATGTTGCAAATGGTCATTTCAACAATGTTATCGGTGATAAAAATACGGATGCGAACGCGGTCAATCTGGGGATGTATTTGTTTGACAAGTATGGAACAGATCTGAAAAAATCGGATTTGGAACGCGAAGTGTTCAACAACCGTGCAAAACTGAACCGCTATGAACGCAAGGACTTAATCGAAAAGCTCCACATTGTCAAAGCCGGTGATACGATTTTTAATATTGCCAAGGAAAACAACATCGCCCCCGAAGAAATCCTGCATAAAAATCCGCAGTTGACGGATGTGCGTCATTTAATTCCCGGAACGGCGCTGAAAATGCCGGATCCGACGGAAATCCGCATGTTGTCCGATAAGGATTTGAACGATGTTCTAAACAGTTCGGCTTATTTGTTTGAACACGGAGAGGAACATGACAAATTAGTCGAAGTCGTAAAACATCATTTTGAAGCCAAGGAGGACTATAAAAATTTAACCGCTTTGCTGAATATAGCGGCTGACGCGCCGCTGTACGTTTGGGAAACGCAAAATGACGACAGAGTCCGTGCGGAACATGCCGAACGCAACGGCGGTGTTTTTGATGCGGAAAATCCCCCTGCAGGCGGCAACCCCGGCGAAGCGTACAACTGCCGCTGTAAAGCGGTTCCAGTTTTTAATGAAACGTCAAGGCGGCCTTTGCTGGATTTACGTCAAACTCAAGACGAAATTGACGCCGGCTTTTAACATTTACGCATCCAGCGGGTCAGTTTTCCCGACAAAGCCCACAGCGTAAAAGCCGCAATCGCATTGACGGCAAGCAGGACGGCAAAAATCGGCAGAACACCCCAATCGTCCAAAAACGACCCGACGAAGCCCGCTATGAAATTCGCCAAAGCTGAAAAACAGAACCACACGCCCATCATCAGCGACAAACACCGCGCGGGGGCAAGCCGCGCCACCATGGACAGCCCTGTCGGTGACAGGCACAACTCGCCGATTGTGTGAAAAAGATAAGTGGCTATCAGCCATATCATTGACGCTTTTGATCCGTCGCGGCTTTGCCAAGCCGCAAACAGCATGAACAAAAAACCGGTTGCCGAAAAAATCAAAGCAAGAATGAATTTTGCGGTAAAGCTTGGGTCTTTGTCCCCCAGTTTTACCCAAATCCATGCGAACAGCGGCGCCAAAACAATAATAAAAAACGGATTCAGCGACTGGAAAAAAGCGGCCGGCACAGTCACGCCCGCGACCGTGCGGTTGATTTGTTCCGTAGCGAATAAATTCAACAATCCGCCCGCTTGTTCAAAACCCGCCCAAAAAACAACCGAGAACACCCCTAAAACCAGCAAGGCGCGCAGATGATCGGTTTCCTGTTCGGAAAGGGCGGTTTTATTTTCCGCAACCGCTTTTTTTGCCGCGGGAAGCGTTCCGATGCTTCCCAAATAATGTTTTGCAAAGAAAGCTTGCAGTCCCAAAGCGGCTAACATTCCCAATCCCGCAACGAAAAAAGCCGCTTTGAACGAATAAGCGGCGGACACAATTCCCGCGGCAATGCCGGCCAGACACGACCCGATATTGATTCCCATGTAAAAAATCGTAAACGCGCTGTCCCGCCGGTTGTCGTTCGGATCGTACAAATCGCCGACCATGGTTGAAATATTGGGCTTGAACAGTCCGTTTCCGCAAATCAGCAAAGACAGTCCGGCGTACAATCCGCCGTTGATTGCCGATAAAACGAACTGTCCAGCCGCCATCAGCATTGCGCCGATTAAAACGGCTTTGCGTTGCCCCAGTTTATTGTCAGCCAGCCAGCCGCCGATTAAAGGCGTGACATAAATCAATCCCGTATAAATGCCGTACAGCCGCAAAGCGTTTGTTTTGCTCCACCCCAATCCGCCGTCAACCGTCAAGGCGGTCAAGTATAAAACCAGCACAGAGCGCAGGGCATAGAAAGAAAAACGCTCCCACAATTCGGAGGCGAACAGCAAAAAAAGCCCTTTGGGGTGTCCCAGAAAAGTATCGTTTTTCATTCCGCCTCCTTTTTCTTTGATTGTACGGAAAGGAGGGCGGGCGGTTAAGACGGCAATTCGGCGACAAGGCTCATTGCATTCCGTTCAAGTCCGAATTATACTAAATAGACTGTTTTTGATGGACGGCCGATATGAAAAAAAGGACGACGATTCCGAATAAATCCCGCTTTAGGCTTGATACCATAAAAAAACACTCCGCAAGGGAGTGCTTTTTTATGGTGCCGGCTGAGGGATTTGAACCCCCGACCTGATGATTACAAATCAACTGCGCTACCAACTGTGCCAAGCCGGCATTGTAACCGTCCTTTTGTATAAAGGTGTTTTGGGCGTTTTTCAAGTCCTTTTTTCTGTTTTTCCTCTTTTTTCATCCTTTCGGTTGCTAAAATAAAGAATCCGTTTGCAGTTTTCCCTTTTTATGATATAGAAGTCTGTTGAATCGTTTCCGCGAAGTTAAACGCGGGTGTGGTGGAATTGGTAGACACGCCGGATTTAGGTTCCGGTGGCTTGCGCCTTGGGGGTTCGAGTCCCTTCACCCGCACCAGTTTGTTTCCCCCTTTGCGGCAGACGAAACGTGTTTTATTTTTATAGGATTTAGGTTCATGCAGGTTACTGAAACAAAAGTTGACGGCTTGAAGCATGCTTTTAAGGTCGTCGTCCCCGCCGACGTTATCGCTTCCAAAGTCACGGATAAAATCAAATCTATCGGCGAAACGGCGACCATCCCCGGTTTCCGCAAAGGCAAAGCTCCCGAAAGCTTTCTGCGTCAGCGCTATGAAAAAGCCGTTTTGGGCGAAGTGTTGGACGAACTGATTCAGGAACAGTCCTCCAAAACGCTGAGCGACCGCTCCCTGCGTCCCGCCATGCGCCCCAAAATCGAAGTCGTTTCCTTTGACGACGGCAAGGATTTGGAATTCACGATGGATGTTGAAGTCGTTCCCGAAATCACGCCTGTCGACTTTGCCACCATTTCCTTGGACAAACTGATTGCCGACATTCCCGACGACGAAGTGCAGAAAGCTTTGGAACGCTTGGCTTCCGCCCGCAGCTCGTCCGAACCCGTCAAAGAAGACCGCGCCGCGGTCAAAGGCGACATCGCCGTAATCGACTTTGTCGGTTCCATCGACGGCGTCGAATTCCCCGGCGGCAAGGGTGAAAACTATTCGCTGGAACTGGGTTCCAACTCGTTTATTCCGGGATTTGAAGATCAGTTAATCGGCCATAAAGCGGGCGAAGACGTTTCCGTCAAAGTTCCGTTCCCCGCCGATTACCATGCCAAAGACTTGGCCGGAAAAGACGCTGTTTTTGCCGTGAAAATCAAAGAATTGCGCACCAAAAAGCCTGCCGAATTGGATGATGCTTTCGCAAAATTCTTCGGCAAGGAAACGCTGGACGAACTGCGCGAAATGATTCGCGGCGAATTGGCGCGCGAATACGAAGCCGTTTCCATGAACAACTTGAAAAAGCTGTTGCTGGACGCTTTGGCGGACGCGCACGACTTCCCCGTTCCGCAGGGTATGCTGGATTTGGAATTCGACGCGATTTGGAAACAGGTTGAAGCCGCGAAAAAGGCCGGCCGTTTGGACGAAGACGACGCCGGAAAGACCGAAGAAGAACTCAAAGACGCCTACCGCGCAATTGCGGAACGCCGCGTCCGTTTGGGCCTGCTGCTTGCCGAAATCGGCATGAAGAACAAAATCGCCGTCACCGACGCCGATTTGAACCGCGCCATTATGATGGAAGCCCGCCAGTTCCCCGGTCAGGAAAAGGCTGTTTTCGATTTCTATGCGAAACATCCCGAAATGCTGGATCGTTTGCGCGCTCCGCTGTTTGAAGAAAAAGTCATCGACTTTATTCTGAAAGGCGTGAAGCTGAACGAAAAGAAAGTAACGCCGGAAGAACTGTACAAGGCTGATGCCGAAGACGCGAAGCCCGCGGCGAAAAAAGCCAAAAAATCGACGGCTAAAAAAGCCGCCGACAAGGAAGCCGAAAAGGAAGACAAACCCAAAAAGGCTCCCGCCAAAAAGAAAACCGCCAAAACCGAAGAATAATCCGGTTTAAGGCTTGAAAAAATCGAAGGAACCCGCGGATTTTTCCGCAGGTTCCTTTTGGTCGAATTATAAAGCGAGGATAAAATGCACGAACGCGATCCGATGGACGTTTATATGAATACTCTGGTGCCGATGGTCATTGAACAGACCAGTCGGGGGGAACGGTCTTTTGACATTTATTCCCGCTTGCTCAAAGAACGCATTGTGTTTTTGACGGGCGAAGTGCAGGACGAAGTGGCGAGCTTGATTTGCGCGCAGCTGCTGTTCCTGGAATCCGAAAATCCGAACAAAGACATCGCTTTTTACATCAATTCCCCCGGCGGCGTTGTAACGTCGGGTATGGCGATTTTCGACACGATGAACTATATCCGTTGTGACGTGTCGACGCTGTGCATCGGACAGGCGGCTTCCATGGGATCGCTGCTGCTGGCGGCGGGGCAGAAAGGCAAGCGTTTCTGTCTGCCCAACGCGCGCGTGATGATTCATCAGCCGTCGGGCGGTTTCCGCGGACAAGCGAGCGATATTGAAATTCACGCCCGTGAAATTCTGGCTTTGCGCGCGCGGCTGAACAACATCTATGTCGAACGCACGGGGCAGGATTTGGAAACGATTGAAAAAGCCATGGAGCGCGATAACTTTATGAGCGCCGAGGAAGCGCAGGCGTTCGGTCTGGTCGACGAAGTGGTCAAAGCCCGCCCGAAAACGGAAGCGTAACCATAATACTTATTGCCTTTGTTTGGCGCAGCGTGTAACATCAAACCAAGACAAAAACCAAGGATAACTGCGATGACGAAAACACCGTCCAAAGAAGAAAAAAAAGGAACTCTGTACTGTTCTTTTTGCGGCAAAAGCCAGCATGAAGTCAAAAAACTGATTGCGGGACCGAATGTCTATATCTGCGACGAATGTGTCGGGCTTTGCACCGACATTATCGCGGATGAAGCCAAGGAAAAAGGCGCGGCGGTATCCGATAAAATCCCGACGCCGCAGAAAATCAAAGAAGTGCTGGACGATTACGTCATCGGGCAGGAATACGCCAAAAAAGTTTTGGCGGTCAGTGTTTACAACCACTACAAACGCCTGCAGACGCAGGAAGCCAAGACGTCCGACGTGGAAATCTCGAAATCCAACATTTTGCTGGTCGGGCCGACGGGATCGGGCAAAACGCTGCTTGCCAGCACGTTGGCGCGCATTTTGGACGTGCCGTTCTGCATGGCTGACGCGACGACTTTGACCGAAGCGGGCTATGTCGGCGAAGATGTTGAAAACATCATTTTGAAGCTGCTGCAGGCCGCCGATTACAATATCGAAAAGGCGCAGCGCGGCATTATCTACATTGATGAAATCGACAAGATTTCCAAAAAATCCGAAAACCCGTCGATTACCCGCGACGTGTCGGGCGAGGGTGTTCAGCAGGCTTTGCTGAAAATTATGGAAGGCACGGTCGCTTCCGTTCCGCCGCAGGGCGGACGCAAACACCCGCAACAGGAATTCTTGCAGGTTGACACGACGAACATTCTGTTCATTTGCGGCGGAGCGTTCGCGGGATTGGAAAAAATCATCCAGCAGCGCACGAACAAATCCTCCATCGGATTCGGGGCGAAAGTCACAGCCGAGGACGACCGCAAAACGGGCGAAATCCTGCACGACATCGAACCCGAAGATTTGCTGAAATTCGGATTGATTCCCGAATTCATCGGGCGTGTTCCCGTTTTGACGACTTTGGACGATTTGGACGAAGCGGCTTTGGTTGAAATTTTGGTTCAGCCGAAAAACGCTTTGGTCAAGCAGTATCAGACGCTGTTCGCGATGGAAAATGTCAAACTGACCTTTACGGACGCGGCGCTGAAGGAAATCGCCAAGAAAGCCGTTGAACGCAAGACGGGCGCCCGCGGGTTGCGCGCGATTATCGAAGGGTTGCTGCTAGAAACGATGTTCGAGCTGCCGGGGTTGGAAAACGTGACGGAAGTCGTCGTTGACGAAAAAGCCGTCGCGGGCGAAAACAAACCGCTGATTATCTACGCCCAGAAATCCAAGAAAAAAACGGAAGCCGCGTCGTAATTTTTTTAAGCGCCGGCTTCTTGCTTTCCAGATTTTTGTCCCTTATCTATAAGGAAAATAAACAACCCTTAATGCTAGGAGAAAGGTGACTATGGATACACCTATTCAAGAACAAACCTATCCCGTGTTGCTGTTGCGCGACATCGTTATCTTTCCGCATATGATTGTACCTTTGTTTGTCGGACGCGAAAAGTCCGTTAAAGCGTTGGACAAAGCCATGGGCGGCGACAAAAAAATTGTTTTGCTGACGCAGAAAGACCCGTCGCTAGATTCGCCCTTGCCCGAAGAACTGTACACCACGGGGACAATCGGCAACGTGGTTCAGCTGCTACGTTTGCCTGACGGCACGGTCAAAGCTTTGGTCGAAGGCGTCGAACGCGTCAAAATCAAACGCTTTTTGGATAACGCTGCTTTTTACGAAGCGGAAACCGAAGCCGTTGCGGACAAAATCAACGAAAAAGAAGACGTGCAGGCTTTTGTGCGTTCGTTGATTTCCCAATTTGAAGAATACGTCCGCTTGAACAAAAAAATTCCGCCCGAAATCATGCTGTCGATTGCGCAGATTGACGACGCGTCGAAACTGGCGGACGTGATTGCGTCGCATTTGTCGCTGAAAATCTCGGAACGGCAGGATTTGCTGGAAACGGCGGACGTTCTGGCGCGCGTCGAGAAACTGTACGGATTGATGGAAGCCGAAAAGGACGTTCTGCAGGTTGAAAAGAAAATCCGCCGCCGCGTCAAAAAGCAAATGGAAAAATCCCAGCGCGACTATTATCTGAACGAACAGATGAAAGCTATTCAAAAAGAGCTGGGCGACGACGACGGTTCCGCCGAATACGACGAATTGGAAGCCAAAATTAAAAAGGCGAAAATGTCCGCCGAAGCCAATGCAAAGGCTTTGTCCGAACTGAAAAAACTGCGCCACATGAGCCCCATGTCGTCCGAAGCGACGGTCATCCGCAACTACTTGGATTGGCTGATTGATTTGCCGTGGGGCAAAAAGGCGAAAATCCAAACGGATTTGGCGGCCGCCGAAAAAATCCTCGACCAAGACCACTACGGTTTGGAAAAGGTCAAAGAGCGCATTTTGGAATATTTGGCGGTGCAAAAGAAAACAAAATCCGTCAAAGGACCGATTTTGTGCTTGGTCGGCCCTCCCGGGGTGGGCAAAACGTCTTTGGGCGAATCCATCGCGCGGGCGACGGGACGCAAGTTCGTGCGCGCCAGCTTGGGCGGTATGCGCGACGAGGCCGAGATTCGCGGTCACCGCCGCACTTACGTCGGGGCTTTGCCGGGGAAAATCATTCAAAGCATGAAAAAGGTCAAAACCCGCAATCCGCTGTTTTTGCTGGATGAAATCGACAAGCTGGGCGCGGATTGGCGCGGCGACCCGTCTTCCGCTTTGCTGGAAGTCCTTGACCCCGCGCAAAACAGCACGTTCAACGACCATTATTTGGAAGTCGACTACGACCTGTCCGACGTGATGTTCATCACGACGGCGAACTCGCTGAAAATGCCGCGTCCTTTGCTGGATCGTATGGAAATCATCCGCATTGCGGGTTATACCGAGGACGAAAAGGTCGAAATCGCCAAACGCCACTTGATTAAAAAGCAGCGTGAAGCCGCGGGATTGAAAGAAAACGAATGGTCGATTACCGACGGGGCTTTGCGTCAGCTGATTCGGCTGTATACGCGCGAAGCGGGCGTCCGCAGTCTGGACCGCGCTTTGGCCGGTTTGGCGCGCAAAGCGACCAAGGAACTGATGACTTCGGACAAGAAAAAATCGGTGACTGTTACCGAAAAGAACTTGAAAAAATACGCGGGCGTTCCCGTATATACGTTCGGCGTTGCGGAAAAACAGGACTTGGTCGGTGTGACAACGGGCTTGGCGTGGACGGAAGTCGGCGGTGAAATTCTGTCGATAGAGGCGGTAACCATGCCGGGACACGGGCGCGTCATTCAAACGGGACAGCTGGGCGATGTGATGAAAGAATCCATTTCCGCCGCGCGGTCGTATGTGCGTTCGCACGCGATTCAATTCGGTATCCGTCCAGACCTGTTCGACAAACGCGATATTCACATTCACGTTCCCGAGGGCGCAACGCCGAAAGACGGCCCGTCGGCGGGAATTGCGATGTGCACGTCGCTGGTGTCGGCTTTGACGGGAATTCCCGTTTCCAAAGATATCGCGATGACGGGCGAAATCACTTTGTTGGGGCGCGTTCTGCCGATCGGCGGGCTGAAAGAAAAACTGCTGGCGGCTTTGCGGGCGGGAATTAAAACCGTTCTGATTCCTTTCGATAATCAAAAGGATTTGGAGGAAATCCCCGACAACGTGAAACACGGATTGAACCTGATTCCCGTTTCAACGGCGGAGGAGGTGCTGAAGCACGCTCTGATTCAGCCTTTGGTGCCGATTGAATGGAACGAGGATGAGGAACCGCATGCCGCTTTGTCCGACGAGGATAAAGAACCGGAAGAAACGGTTTCCTGTCATTGATATGAAAAAACGACCCCCGACCTGTAATCGGGGGTCGTGCGTTAGAGGGCGCAAATTAAAAATCTTTGTCGCCGAAACTAAAAAAGCTTTGCTTATTGGCGACGGATTGCTTAAAGTTCAATCCAAAGGGTGCATGCCGCGCCCGTTGTTTTCGTGTGTTAAAAAAAGAGTATGACTATGCGTTTATCCCGTTATTTTATGCCGACTTTGAAAGAAAATCCGGTTGAAGCCCAAATCGTATCCCACCGCTTGATGCTGCGCGCAGGCATGATCCGCCAAAGCAGCGCGGGAATTTACACTTGGCTGCCTTTGGGATTGCGCGTGCTGAAAAAAATCGAAAACATCGTGCGCGAAGAACAGGATCGCGCGGGTGCGCAGGAATTGCTGATGCCGACTTTGCAGCCGTCCGATTTGTGGAAAGACAGCGGGCGCTACGACGCTTACGGTCCCGAAATGTTGCGCGTTACCGACCGTCACGACCGCGTTCTGGTCTACGGTCCGACCGCCGAGGAAGTGATTAACGACTTGGTGCGCAACGAACTGAAAAGCTACAAGGAAGCACCGAAAATCCTGTACAATATTCAATGGAAATTCCGCGACGAAGTCCGTCCCCGTTTCGGCGTGATGCGCGGCCGCGAATTTTTGATGAAAGACGCCTATTCGTTCGATTTGACGTACGAGGGCGCGAAACATTCCTATAACAAAATGTTCGTCGCTTATCTGCGCACGTTCGCGCGCTGCGGTGTTCACGCGATTCCGATGAAAGCGTCCACGGGTCCCATCGGCGGGGATTTGAGCCATGAATTCATCGTTTTGGCGGATACGGGCGAAGAACAAGTTTACTGCGACAAAGCGTATCTGGATATGGAAATCCCGTCCGAAAACATTGACTATGATTCGGATTTGGAACCGCTGTACCAAAAATGGACGTCGCTGTACGCCGCGACCGAGGAAAAATACGACGAAGCCGAAGCCAAAGCCGTCGGCGGCAATCTGTTGAGCGCGCGCGGCATCGAAGTCGGGCAGGTGTTCTACTACGGCAAAAAATACTCGAAGCCGATGAACGTCGCCGTTACGGGTGAAGACGGCAAGCCTGTTTTGTTCGAGGGCGGCTGCTACGGTATCGGCGTGTCGCGTCTGATGGGCGCGATTATTGAAGCGTCGCACGACGACAGCGGCATCATTTGGCCGGAATCCGTCGCTCCGTTCAAAGTCGGACTGGTCAACTTGACGACGGGCAAGGCCGAAACGGACAAAGCGTGCGAAGACTTGTACGCTCAACTGCAAAAAGCGGGCGTCGAAGTGCTGTACGACGATCGCGACGAACGCGCGGGCGTGAAGTTTTCGACGATGGATTTAATCGGTTTGCCGTATCAGCTGATTGTCGGATCGCGCGGACTGGCGAACGGCGTTGTCGAAGTCAAAAACCGCAAGACGGGCGAACGCATGGAAATGACGCCCGAAGCGGCTGTTGCTTTTTTGATCAAGTAATCAACCGTACGGGGGAAAGATGATCTTTTCGGCGTTTGAACGAATGGTTGCATTCCGCTATTTGCGGGCGCGGCGCAAAGAGGGGTTTGTTTCCGTCATTGCGGCGTTTTCCTTTTTGGGGATTATGTTGGGGGTTGCAACCTTGATTATCGTGATGGCCGTGATGAACGGCTTTCGTCAAGAGCTCCTTTCCCGCGTGTTGGGCTTGAACGGTCATTTGGGAATTTACGCCTATCAAGGCACGGTTTTGACGGGCTATGACGAACTGGCTGAACGTGCCGCACGAATCAAAGGCGTCAAAATGGTCATGCCCTTGATAGAGGGGCAGGTTATGGTCAGCTCCGTGCGCAACGCCCAAGGCGCGATTGTCCGCGGCATCCGTCCGCAGGACTTCACCCGCCGCGACATTTTGAAAAACAGTCTGGTCGGCGGCAGGCTGGAGGAATTCAACGAACCGAATACCGTATTCATCGGCGACCGCTTGGCGCAAAAGCTCGGAGTTTATGCGGGCGAGGAAATCACGCTGATTTCGCCCAAAGGCACGGTGACCGCGTTCGGCTCAATCCCCAGAATGAGGTCGTACACCGTCGGCGGGACGTTTTCCGTCGGGATGTACGAATACGATTCGGGTTTTATCTTTATGCCGCTGGCCGAAGCGCAAAAATTTTTCAATATGGACGACGGCGTGACGAATCTGGAACTGTTTTTGGATAACCACGATTTGGTCAAAAGCGTGCAGGAAGCCGCGGCGGCGCAGCTGGGCGGCGGATTTCGGATTTACGACTGGCAGCGGTCGAACGCGGCGTTTTTCAACGCGATTCAAGTCGAACGCAACGTGATGTTTTTGATTTTGACGCTGATTATCGTTGTTGCGGCGTTCAATATGATTTCGGGTTTGATTATGCTGGTCAAGGACAAAGGCCGCGACATCGCCGTGTTGCGCACCATGGGGGCGACGCGCGGGATGATTATGCGCATTTTCTTTATGAGCGGCGCGTCCATCGGGTTTTTCGGCACTTTGTTCGGCGTGCTGGTCGGGCTTGTGTTCTGCGAAAACATCGAAAATATTCGCCGTTTCTTGGAAAGTTTGACGGGAACGGATTTGTTTTCAGCCGAAATCTACTTTTTGTCGCGCCTGCCTGCCGAAGTCAACCCCGTCGAAGTCGTCGCCGTTGTGGCAATGGCTTTGTTTTTATCGTTCGCCGCGACGATTTATCCGTCTTGGCGCGCGGCAAGATTAGACCCTGTGGAGGCTTTGCGCTATGAGTGATATTGTCAATCAAACGGGGATTCCCGTCCTTGTTTTAAAAGACGTGCGCCGCCACTACACGCAGGGCAAAACGATTATCGACGTTCTGCGCGGCATTGATTTGGAAATCCGTCATGGGGAAATGGTCGCATTGGTCGGACCGTCGGGCGCGGGCAAATCGACCATGCTTCACGTTACGGGATTGTTGGAAGCCCCCGACGAGGGCGAAGTGTTTTTGAACGGCGCGCCGTGTTCGGACATGAACGACGACGAAAGGACGAAAATGCGGCGGGAATACTTGGGCTTTGTGTACCAAAACCACAACCTGCAGCCCGAATTTTCGGCATTGGAAAACGTGATGATTCCGCAGATGATTGCGGGCAAATCCAAACGCGAATCCGCCGAATACGCGGCGCATCTGCTGGAAAAAATGGGATTGAAAGACCGCATGAAGCACCGTCCCGCCCAGCTGTCGGGCGGCGAAGCGCAACGCGTCGCGATTGCCAGAGCTTTGGCGAACAAACCGCACATGCTGCTGGCGGACGAACCGACGGGCAACCTTGACCCGATGACGTCTGAAACGGTGTTCGGCTTTTTGATGAACATCGTGCGCGAAACGGGACTGTCGGCTTTAATCGCCACGCACAACCCCGACTTGGCGGACAGAATGGACAGGAAAATCGCGCTGAAAGACGGACGATTGGAGGAAATGGACACGCTGGGGATGAGCGGCCGCATCGCTTTCAAGCAACGCTTTGTCGAGGTGTAGCCCATGACCGACGAGGTGCGGACTCCCCCCGCGGACTTTATCCACCTGCGCGTTCACACGAACTATTCCCTGCTGGAGGGCGCGGTCAAAGTCAAAAAGCTGACGGGATTGTGCGAAAAATACGCCATGCCCGCGGTCGGGATGACGGACACGAACAACCTGTGCGGCGCGTTTGAAATGTCGACGGAATGTGCGGCGCACGGGATTCAGCCGATTATCGGCGTGCAGACCGCCATCGACATCGGGCTGGAGGAAAAACGCTTTACCGCCAAAGATCCCGATTACGCTCTGTCCAACATTGTTTTGTACGCACAAAACGAAGCGGGATACAACAGCCTGCGCCTGCAGTCCGAACAGATGTACATGTTCACGCCCGACAACGAAAGCCCGCACGTGCCGTATAACAAGCTCAAGGAATTTTCGGACGGGCTGATTTGTCTGACGGGAGGGGTGAACGGTCCCGTCGGTAAATTTCTGCTGGCCGGCAAAAAGGAAAAAGCCGAGGAAGCGTTAAAGCTTTTGATGGACGCTTTCCCGAACCGTCTGTACATGGAAATCCAACGGCACGGCACGGCGGACGAGGAAAAGACCGAACAGGCTTTTTTGGATTTGGCGTTTAAATACAACGTGCCTTTGGTCGCGACGAACGAAGTGTTTTTCGCCACGCCCGACATGTTTGAAGCGCATGATGCCCTGCTGTGCATCAAAGACAAAACACACGTCATTGTCAACGACCGCCGCCGCTTGAATCCCGAATACTACTTCAAATCGCCCGACGAAATGAAAAAGCTGTTCGAGGATTTGCCAGAAGCGATTGAAAACACTGTCAACATTGCGAAACGCTGCGGCTTTATGGTGGAATTTCAGCCGCCTGCTTTGCCGATTTACCCCGACTGCGAACCCGTCGGCGACGACATTCAAAAAGCGCGCGAAGAAATGTACGACAAAATCCGCGGCTATCTGACCGACGACCCGAAAACGGGAAAAACGGTGCAGGAACAGCTGGATTCGCGCACTTTGGGCGAACTGCAGGAAGCCGTTACCGTCCAAAAAAGGGCGCGCGCGGGGCTGGTCAAACGGTTGGAAGTTCACGTTTTCACCCCCGATATGACCGACGAGGACAAAAAACAGGCGGGGCAGAAATACTACGACCGTTTGGAATACGAACTGTCCGTCATTATCAAAATGAAGTTTTCGGGCTACTTCCTTATCGTTTCGGACTTTATCGCGTGGTCGAAAGCGCACGGCATTCCCGTCGGACCGGGGCGCGGTTCGGGCGCGGGTTCCGTTGTGGCGTGGTCTTTGACGATTACGGACTTGGATCCTTTGCGGTTCAATTTGCTGTTTGAACGTTTTTTGAACCCCGAACGCGTGAACATGCCCGACTTCGACGTCGACTTTTGCCAGACGCGCCGCGGCGAAACGATTGAATACGTCCGCAACAAATACGGACACGACCGCGTGGCGCAAATCATCACGTTCGGTCAAATGCAGGCGAAAGTCGTCATTCGCGACGTCGGGCGCGTGCTGCAAATGGACTTTGTCGCAGACAAGCTGGCGCGCATGGTGCCGCCCGATCCGAAAATGACGCTGCAAATCGCGTATGATTCCGAACCCGAATTCGCCCGCTGGCGCAAAGACGACGCGGGCGTCGACCGCTTGCTTTCCTTGGCTGAAAAGCTGGAGGGACTGTACCGCAACGCGTCGACCCACGCGGCGGGCGTCGTGGTGGGGCAAAAGCCGCTGAACCAAATCGTTCCCGTGTTTCGCGATGTCAGTTCGGGTTCGGAATTGCCTGTGACACAGTACAATATGAAATTCGTCGAATCGACGGGCTTGATTAAGTTCGATTTTCTGGGTTTGAAAACGCTGACGGTGATTAAAGAAGCCGTCGACATGGTCAACGAACGCATTGTCAAGCAAGGGCAGAAGCCGCTGAACATCTCTGAAATTTCGCTGGAAGACCCAGAAACGTTCGCTTTGCTGCAAAGGGCTGAAACGGACGGCGTGTTCCAGTTGGAAAGTACGGGCATGCGCAAAGTCCTGCGCGATTTGGCGCCGACGACGTTCGAGGAAATCATCGCGGTCATCTCGCTTTACCGTCCCGGCCCCATGGATAACATCCCGAGCTATATTTCCCGCAAAAAAGGGCAGGAAGAACCCGACTATATGCATCCGATGCTGGAAGGCATCCTCAAAGAAACCTACGGCATTATGATTTATCAGGAACAAGTCATGCAGATCGCCCAGAAAATGGGCGGCTACACGATGGGCGGCGCGGACGGCTTGCGCAAGGTCATGGGGAAAAAGATTAAGGAAAAATTGCCCCTTGAACGCGAAAAGTTTGTGTCGGGCTCCGTGAAAAACGGGATTGAAAAAAGCCTTGCCGAAATGATTTTCGACCGCATGGCGAAATTCGCGGAATACGGGTTCAACAAATCCCACGCTGCGGCGTACGCTTTGGTGACGTATCAGACGGCTTATCTGAAAGCGCATTATCCCGTCGAGTTTATGGCTTCGACCATGACTTACGATATGCAGAACACGGACAAACTGGCGCAGTACAAGCGCGAACTGGTTCGTTTGGGCATTGAACTGCTGCCGCCCGACATTAACAAATCGGTTCAGCATTTTTCGGTTGAAAACGGGGCGGTGCGCTATGCTTTGTCGGCGGTCAAAGGGTCGGGCGAAGCGACGGCGAACGCCGTTGTCGCCGAACGCAGCGCAAACGGAGCATACAAATCCATTTCCGATTTCATCCGCCGCGTGGACGCCAGCAACCTTGACCGCAAATCAATGGAAGCGTGGATTAAGGCGGGAGCTTTTGATTGTTTCGAGAAAAAACGCGGCCTGCTGTTTGCAAACTTGACCAATCTGATGCAGCACGCCAAAGCGGCGGTCGAGGAAAAAAACAGCTCTCAAATCAGTCTGTTCGGCGGAACGACGGAAGAAAATCCGCCGATTGCTTTGACGCCGGCCAAAGACTGGAATTTGGATGAAAAGCTGGCGGCGGAACTGTCTGTTATCGGTTTTTATCTGTCGGCGCATCCGCTGGACAAGTACGCGTCGTCTTTGGAACGCCTGCGCGCGATGACGTACGCCGAAACCGCCCGCAACGCCGCCAAGGCGGGACAGGTGCGCGCAAAAATCGCGCTGACCGTCAACTCCGTGCGTGAAAAAATCAGCCAAAAGGGAACGAAATTCGCCTTTATTTCCGCCTCTGATTCGACGGGCGGCTTTGAAATGATGGCTTTTTCCGAAATGCTGAATTTGTACCGCGATTTGCTGAAATCCCAACAGCCTTTGCTTGTCAGCGTTACGGCGGAAAAGAAAGAAGATGCCGACGCTCCGCGCATGATTGTGCAGAACGTCGAAAATCTGGAGGAGCTGATTTCCAAAATGACGGACGGGCTGATGGTCTGCATCAGCAAGCCGGAGGCTGTCGGGCAGGTCAAGGACATCTTTGCGCATGTGCCGTTCGGACGTACGAAAGTCTGGATTGTCGTGCAGGTCGATGATTGGGATGTAGAAGTGCTGCTGGAAAAGCCGTATGCCTTGTCCGCCGAAGTGATGTCCGAACTGCGTAAATGTTCCGGTGTCAATGAAATCAGAGAAATTTAGGAGAATGTCCCATGTCCCCGCTAATGCAAGCCGCTCGGCAAACAATAAAGTTTTTATCTGTAAAATCCGTGTGGCGTTACTTTTTGCCGTGGCTGTCGGCCGTGTCGCTGGGAATGGCCGTGCTTGAGCATTTTGTTCCTTTGCTTCGCCCTTCTGAAACGGAGCGTTTCGTTTTGACGGTAAATCCGTGGGTTTTGGGCATTTGTCTGATTGTGTTCGCGGGAACGGTCGCGGCTGAAATGGTCAAAACGATGAGGATAATCTTTTTTGCGGATTCGACGGCGGCGCTGTTCATCCCCGCTTTGACCAAAGACGCGGCGCGTTTTTCCGCCGTTTTCGCGAAAAGCGTGCTGTTCGCCATTGCGGCAAGCGTGGCGGCGTCTTATGCGGGACTTTATATGATGTCGACGTTTTTGACGTTTCCTCCGTTTGGTTTTTCCGTGACGCTGACGATAGCGGCAATGCTGGTTCCGTACTTTGTCATTCGTCAAGGGTTGGCTTTGAGCGCGGCCGTCGCCGGCGACAACGCGCGGCTGTTGCACAGCTGGAAAATGACAAGCGGGTGCGGCTTGCTGCTGAGCCTGTACTACCTGCTGATTTCCGTCGCGCCTTTGCTGGTTGCGGTGACGGTGGCGTCGACTCTTCCCGTCGGGCCTTTGTTCGGCAACTTTTTGGCGGTTTTAAGCTTGTTTGTTTCCGTGATGATGCAGGCGGCTTTTCTGGCCTATCTGTACGTCCGTCTGAAAGATGAAGCGTAATTGAACAAAACGCTTGCAAAAGGAAAAAAAACAGGGTAAAAACAACCCGATTTCACACGCGGGTACAGGCGGATTTCTTCGCAAGGGGAAAATCGCTCCGGTGGCGGGAGGGTTCCCGCCTCAACAACCCGCGGAGGTTTAACCGGAAAAAGAGGATAAAAATGGCTCTTCCCACATTCACAATGCGTCAGCTGATTGAAGCGGGCGTTCACTTTGGTCACAACACCCGTCGCTGGAATCCGAAAATGAAACAGTACATTTTCGGCACGCGCGACAATGTTCATATTATCGACTTGCAGCAGACGGTTCCGATGCTGTACCGCGCCATGCAGGCGGCGCGCGATGTCGCCGCAAACGGCGGCCGCGTTTTGTTCGTCGGCACGAAAAACCAGGCTCAGCAGGCGGTTCGCGAAGCTGCGGAACGTTGCGGTCAGTATTACGTCAACCATCGCTGGCTGGGCGGAACGCTGACGAACTGGAAAACCGTTTCCCAGTCGATTCGCCGCTTGAAAGAAATCAATGCCAAGCAGGAAAAAGGCGAACTGGAAGGTTTGACCAAAAAGGAAAAACTGAATCTGGAACGCGAACGCGAAAAATTGGATTGTTCGCTGGGCGGCATCAAGGATATGGGCGGTCGTCCCGACTTGATTTTCGTCATCGACACCGTTAAGGAAGGCTTGGCTTTGAACGAAGCACGCCGTTTGGGCATTCCCGTTATCGCGATTTGCGATACGAACTCGAATCCCGACGACATTGAATTCCCCGTGCCGGGCAATGACGACGCCATTCGCGCCATCAACATGTACTGCGATTTGATCGCCGGTTCCGTGTTGGACGGCATTCAGGCGGAAATGACCGCCGCCGGCGTTGATTTGGGTGCGCAGGAAACCGTTGTCGAAGACGTTGAAGTCGCCGACAAAGCCGACGCTTAAGTCTTAAAGGCTTGACTAATGGCGGTGGCTTTGTTCTGCCGCCATTATTTTATAAATATCAGTTGTTCAGAAAGGAAAATACTCAAATGGCTGAAATTACCGCCGCCGCTGTAAAAGAATTGCGCGAAAAATCCGGCGCAGGCATGATGGATTGCAAAAAAGCGTTGACCGCGTCCGACGGCGACATCGAAAAAGCCGTCGACTGGTTGCGTGAAAAAGGCTTGGCGACCGCCGCGAAGAAAGCCGGCCGCGTTGCCGCTCAGGGTTTGGTCGCTTTGAAAACGGACGGCAAACAGGGTGTTGTCGTCGAAGTCAACTCCGAAACCGACTTCGTTTCCAAAAACGAATTGTTCCAGCAGTTTGTTGCCAAAACCGCCGATATCGCCCTGCAGGGCAATGGCGACATCGAAGCTTTGAAAGCCGCCGCGTATGAAGACGGCAAAGACGTTCACGCCGCTTTGACCGACTTGATTGCCAAAATCGGTGAAAACATGAACTTGCGCCGCGTTGCGAAACTGTCCGTCACCGACGGTGTTGTCGTCGGCTACATGCACGGCGCGATTGCCGACGGTCTGGGCAAAATCGGCACGCTGGTCGCTTTGGAATCGACAGGCGACAAAGCCGCTTTGGAAAAATTGGCTAAAAATCTGGCGATGCACGTTGCCGCCGCCGCTCCCGTCTGCTTGAACGTCGCCGACGTTCCCGCCGAAATGGAAGAACGCGAAAAGAACGTTGTCGAAGCGCAGATTAAAGAAGAACAGGCGAAAACGGGCAAATCCAAACCCGCCGAAATCATTGAAAAAATGGTTGTCGGCCGTATTCGCAAATTCCATGAAGAAGTCGTTTTGAACGAACAGTTCTTCATCATGGACGACAAAAAGAAAGTCAAAGAAGTTGTCGCGGAAGCCGCCAAAGAAGTCGGCGCCCCTGTCGAACTGAAAGCTTTCGCCCGCTTTGCATTGGGTGAAGGCATCGAAAAGAAAGAGGAAGACTTCGCTGCCGAAGTCGCGGCAGCTGCCGGAAAGTAAAACTTTTGAAACGGCGGGACATCAAACATCCCGCCGTTTTTGTGTCAATTCAAAGGGGACTGCAATGGTCAAATACAAGCGCGTTTTGTTGAAACTGTCGGGTGAAGGCTTGATGGGTGAAAAATCGTTCGGTTTGGACGAAGCCAAACTGTCCGAAATGGCGCAGGAAATCAAACAGGTGCATGATGCGGGCATTCAGCTGGCGGTCGTTATCGGCGGCGGAAACATTTTCCGCGGACTGAAAGGCGCGGCGGGCGGCATGGACAGGGTCAGCGCCGATCATATGGGCATGTTGGCAACAATTATCAATTCTTTGGCGATGCAGGACGCTTTGTTGCGAATCGGCGTGCCGACGCGCGTTGTTTCGGGTGTGGTCATGCCGACGATTTGCGAACCCTATATTCAGCCAAAAGCAAAAAGCCATTTGCAAAACGGCGATGTCATCATCTTTGCCGCGGGGACGGGAAATCCGTTCTTTACGACGGACACGGGCGCGGCGTTGCGCGCCGCCGAAATGGGCTGTGAAGCGATTTTCAAAGCCACGCAGGTTGACGGCGTTTATTCCGCCGACCCGAAAAAAGATAAAAATGCTGTACGCTTTGAAAAAGTCAGCTATGATGAAGTGTTGGTCAAGAATTTGAAAGTGATGGACGCTTCGGCTGTTGCTTTGGCGCGCGACAACAACATTTCGATTGTTGTGTTTTCCATGCACGAACAGGGCGCGTTGATGCGCACTTTGTCGGGGCAGGGCGCGTTTACGGAAATCACTTGCGATAAATAAGGATACTACAATGGGAACTTTTGCAAACTACAACGAATTAAAGCAGGATACGCGCGTGCGTATGGATAAAACGACGGAAGCTTTGAAAAAGGATTTTTCGGGCTTGCGCACGGGACGCGCCTCCACGGCGTTGCTGGAAGGGATTACGGTTGAAGCCTACGGCGGCATGTCGCCGTTGAACCAAGTCGCCAACATCAGCGTTCCCGAACCCAGAATGTTGACCGTGCAGGTTTGGGACCGTTCTTTGACGAAAGCTGTTGAAAAAGCGATTCGTTCGTCTGATTTGGGATTGAATCCCGCTTCCGACGGGCAGGTGATTCGCGTTCCCATTCCCGCTTTGACGGAAGAACGCCGCGTTGAATTGACCAAAGTTGCTGGCAAATATACGGAACAGGCGCGCGTCGCCATTCGCAACATCCGCCGCGACGCGATGGATGCGGTCAAGAAAATGCAGAAAGACGGCGATATTTCCGAAGACGAACAGAAAAAATACGAAACGGAAATTCAAACGATGACGGACACCGCCATTAAAGCCGTTGACGAAGCTTTGAAAATCAAAGAACAGGAAATCAAGCAGGTTTAATGACGGATTCGGGGCGGATTCCGGCGCATGTCGCCGTCATTATGGACGGCAACGGTCGTTGGGCAAAACAAAGAGGACTGTCCCGGACACAGGGACACCGCGCGGGCGCAAAAGCGGTCGAAAGACTGGCGGACGCGTGCCTTGCTGCGGGGATTCGGTATGTGACTTTGTTCTGCTTTTCTTCGGAAAACTGGAACAGACCGCAAGCCGAGATTGCCGCTTTGTTTAAAATGCTGGACGAGTATTTGCACAAGGAACTCGCTCCGTTCCGCCAAAAAGGCATTAACGCCGTTTTTACGGGACAAATCGACCGCTTGCCCGCGGGACTGCAGAAAACAATCCGCGATTTTGAATCGCAAAATCTGCCGGCCGAACAGGAAAAGATGCGCTTGAATCTGGCGATTAGTTACGGCGGACGCGAGGAAATCACCCAAGCCGCCCGCCGTTTGGCGCAACAGGTTGAAACAGGGGCATTGAAGTCGGCCGACATTACCGAAACCCTGTTTGAACGGGCGCTGTACCGTCCCGACATTCCCGATCCCGATTTGCTTATCCGCACCAGCGGCGAATTGCGAATCAGCAATTTTTTATTATGGCAGCTGGCATATACGGAATTGTATTTCACCGATACGCTGTGGCCCGATTTTTCCGCCGAAGATTTACATGAGGCGCTGACCGAATACGCCAAACGTCAGCGCCGTTTCGGCAAAGTGTAAGAGGAGAGCTTTTTTATGTTGAAACAACGAATTTTATCCGCTTTGATACTGTTGCCTTTGCCGATTTTGGCGCTGTATTACGAATCTCCGTGGTTTGAATTGCTGTGCGCCGTCGCTTTGACGGCTATGGGCTGGGAATGGGAAAAACTGGTGCTGAAACGCTTTACCGTTTTAGGGATGCTGATTGCCGTCGTAGGCGTCGCGTGCGTGTTTATGCTGGGCGATTTCCCCGAAGTCGCATGGACTTTGCCCGCCGTGATGACGGTTGTCTTGTATATTGCCGTTAAAAAGGAAAACACCGAACATCAAAAACTGTTCGCATTCGGCATGGCGTATTCGGTTTATCCGATGGTCGCATTGGCGTATATGCTGCAAAATTACGGCTTCGTCTGCACGATTTGGCTGATCGGGACGGTGTGGGCGATGGACACGGGCGCGTATGCGTTCGGCAAAACCATCGGAGGCCCCAAACTTTGCCCGAAAATCAGCCCCAAGAAGACTTGGGCCGGCTTAATCGGCGGCATGGCGACGGCGGCTGTGTGGGGATTGGGTTGCGCAAAGCTGGACGGTTTGCAAAATTTCGGCTTTGTGATGATTGTTTCCGCTGTTTTGGCGGCGGTGTCGCAGGGCGGCGATTTGTTTGAATCGTGGATTAAACGCTATTTGGGCGTCAAGGATTCGGGAAACTTGATTCCGGGACACGGCGGCATTTTCGACCGCACGGACGCTTTGCTGGCTGTGACGCCGATTGTCGTTCTGATTTTGGCGTTCTTTCCCGAATTGGATTTTTGGGGGTAAGGTATGAAATCCGTTACGATTTTAGGCTCGACAGGCTCGATTGGCAAAAGCACCGTTGATATCATCCGCCGTCATCCCGACGATTACCGCGTGGTGGCTTTGACAGGCAATAAAAACGTCGCTTTGCTGGCGCAGCAGGCTAAACAGCTGAACGCTGAAGTCGCCGTTACGGCCGACAAAAACAACTACGCCGCTTTGAAAGACGCTTTGAGCGGCACGTCCGTCCGCATTGAAGCGGGCGACGAAGCCGTCGAAGCGGCGGCGGCCTTGGATGCCGACTGGACAATGTCGTCGATTGTCGGCGCGGCGGGCTTGGTTCCGACGATGGAAGTCGTCAAACGCGGAAAAACGCTGGCTTTGGCGAACAAGGAAACGCTGGTTTGCGCGGGCGAAATCGTGATGCGCGCGATAAAGGAAACAAATACGACGTTGGTTCCCGTCGATTCCGAACACAGCGCGATTTTTCAAACTTTGGAAGAACGGCACCGCGCCGCCGTCGACCGTATTTTGCTGACGGCTTCCGGCGGACCTTTCCGTGAAAAAGATACCGCGTTTATGACGCAAGTTACCCCCGAACAGGCGGTCGCCCACCCGAATTGGAGCATGGGCGCGAAAATTTCCGTCGATTCCGCAACGATGATGAACAAAGGATTGGAAATCATCGAAGCTTATCATCTGTTCGGTTTCGGTGCGGACAGAATCGAAGTTTTGGTGCATCCGCAGTCTATTGTGCACAGCGCGGTCGCTTATATTGACGGTTCGGTTTTGGCGCACATGGGCATGCCCGACATGCGCACGCCGATTGCTTATGCCCTTGCGTATCCGAACCGCATGGAATCGCCGACGAAGCCGTTGGATTTGACGGCGCTGTCGGGGTTGACGTTCAGCCATCCCGACGAAGAAAAATTCCCCGCTTTGCGCGTTGCCAAGGCCGCTTTGAACAAAGGGCAGACGGCGACGGCGGTGATGAACGCGGCGAACGAAGTTGCGGTCGGGGCTTTTCTTAATCGCAAAATCGGCTTTTTGGATATTGTTAAAACGGTTGAAGCGGTTCTGGAAAGAACGTCTTTGCCCGCCGTTCGCACTATCGGCGATGTGATTGCCGTTGACGCGCAGGCGCGCGAACAGGCGGCGGCTGTTATCCGTGAAAGGGCTTGAAAATGACGGCTTTGTTGTATCCGGTTTCTTTTTTGTTTGTGTTGTCTTTGGTCGTTATCGTTCACGAGTTCGGCCATTTCCAAGCCGCGCGTTCCTGCGGCGTCAAGGTTGACGAGTTTTCCGTCGGCTTCGGAAAAACGCTTTGGTCGCGCACGGATAAAAAAGGGACGCTGTGGAAAGTTTGCCTGATTCCGTTGGGCGGCTACGTCAAAATGCTGGGCGACGCCGATGCGGCGGGGACGAAAGTCGATGAAAAAGTCAAAGAACTGACGGATGAAGAAAAGAAAAGCTCTATCGTTTATCAGCCGTTGTGGAAAAAGGCGGTGATTGCTTTTGCCGGACCGGCAATGAATTATGTGTTTGCAATCGTTCTGCTGACGGGATTGCTGCGCGCATACGGGCTGTTGACCGTGCCGCCCGTCGTGTCCGCCGTATCAGCCGGTTCCGCCGCAGAAGCCGCTGGGGTTTTGCCCAATGACCGCTTTATCAGCATCAACGGCATGAAAATCAACGAATTCCATGACATCCGTCGGGCGATTGAACTGGACAGCACCTTGAACATGGTTGTTTTGCGCGATGGCAAAGAAGTTGAATTGACCGCTGTTTTGAAACGTGAAAACGGCGGCGCGGTTTTGGGTGTTCAAGCCGTCATGCAGCGCGAACACTACAAAGATTTGAATTTGCGGGAAGCGTTTGAAACCGCTTTGAAAGATACTTGGGAACTGACGGCGGATACGACGGCGGTTCTGAAGCGTATTCTTTTGCGTGAACGTTCCGCCGACGATTTGCGCGGACCTTTGGGAATCGCGGAAGCGTCGGGCGACGCCGCAAAGGGCGGAGCGGTCAGTTTTCTGACATTTTTGATTCAAGTGTCAATCGGCATCGGTTTTTTGAACTTGTTGCCCGTGCCTATGCTGGACGGCGGCCATTTGCTGTTTTACGCGATTGAGGCCGTCATTCGCCGTCCCGTTCCCGAAAAAGCTGAAACAATCGCGTTGAATATAGGCTTTTTCCTGCTTATCGGGTTATTGATTGTAACGTCGTGGAATGATATTGTGCGCATTGTTTCACGTCTGTTCGGATAAGGATTGAACTGTTGTTTCGCCGCTTTTCGCTGATTGTCGCTTTATGCTTTGCTGTTTCCTTTGCCAATGCGCAGGAAACGCCGAAAATCGTGAATGAAATCGTCATTAACGGGACGATGCGTATCGAACCCGAAACGGTTTTGACTTATCTGATGATTCGGCAGGGGGATGAAGCGACGCCGGACAGACTGGACAAGGGGTTGAAGTCACTGTTTTCGACGGGATTGTTCGCCGATGTCAAACTTTCCGAAAAAAACGGCGTTTTGACGGTTGACTTGGTCGAAAATCCGATTGTGAACAAAATCACGTTCGAGGGAAACAAAAAAATCAAATCCGACCAGCTGAAAGGCGAATTGACGCTACGTCCGCGAACGGTTTTCACCCGGGCGAAAGCGCGGGCGGACACGCAAAGAATTGTCGAACTTTACCGCCGCATGGGACGGTATTCCGCCGTTGTCGAACCGAAAATCATCGAACGTCCGCAAAATCGTTTGGATGTCGTTTTTGAAATTACGGAAGGCGAACCGACGTATATCCGCAAAATCGACTTTATCGGCAACAATTCTTTCGATTCCGATTTGCTGGAAGAAACCATGCTGTCCAAAGAAGCGCGCTGGTACCGCTGGTTTACGTCGACGGATACTTACGATCCCGACAGGTTCGCTTACGATCAAGAGCTTTTGCGCCGTTTTTATTTCAATCACGGTTACATCGATTTTGAAGTCGTGTCGTCGTCCGCCGAATTGTCCCCGAACCGCAAGGATTTTTATCTGACGCTGCTGTTGGAAGAAGGCAAAAAATACACGGTCGGCAAAGTTGAAATCGTTTCGTCGTTAAAAGGTTTCAATCCCGAAACCGTGCGCTCCGTGCCGACTTTTAAGGCGGGAAAGACGTTCAATCAAAGTAAAGTCGACGACAGTGTGCTGGCTTTGACCAATGCGGTCGGGGCGCAGGGGTTTCCGTTCGTTGATGTGGAATACAGACTGGACAAGCATGACGATTCGACCGTGGATGTCGTTTTCGATGTCAAAGAAGGGCAGCACCTGTTTATCGACCGCATCGACATTCGCGGCAACACCCGCACGCAGGACCGCGTCATCCGCCGCGAATTCCGTTTTTCCGAAGGCGACGCTTACAGTCCCGCCAAAATCCGCCGCACCAGACAGCGCATTGAAAATCTGAACTATTTTGAAAAGGTCGATGTCAATATCGAACCGTCCGAGGACGCGCCCGACAAAGCGACTTTGCGCGCCGATGTAACGGAAAAATCGACGGGGGCGCTGAAATTGGGAATCGGCTGGTCGTCCTATGACGGTCCTTTGGCGGAAGTGTCCGTGCAGGAACGGAACTTTTTGGGGACGGGACGGGTTGTCGGCGCGTCGGCAAGCGTTGCGGAACAAAAAACGCTGTTTGATATCAGTTTTGTCGAACCGTGGTTTTTGGACAGGGAATTGTCGTGGGGCGTGGATGTGTTCTACTTGACCCGAAATTACAAGGATACCAGTTCATACAATTCCGAAATGGCCGGCTTTTCCAATTCGTTCGGCTGGAAATATACCGAAGAGCTGTCCCATTCCGTCAAATACACTTTACGCAACGACAAAATTTTCGATATCAGCGACGGGGCGTCCCGCTATGTGCGCGAACAGGAAGGGACGACTCTGACGTCAATGGTTTCCCAATCGCTGTTTTGGGACTATTTGGACAACCGCTATAATCCGACGGACGGCTGGTATTTGTCGCTTTCCAACGATTTGGCGGGATTTGGCGGCGACAACCGCTATTTGCGCTCTGATTACAGTTTCGGCACTTATACGCCGCTGTCCGACAAATGGGTGCTGGGATTAAGCACTTCGGGCGGCTATATCTTCGGCTTCGGGCAGGATGTGCGTCTGAATAACCGCTATTTCCTGGGCGGTGGAAACCTGCGCGGTTTTGAAACGGGCGGTGTTACTGCGCGCGCCAAGCAGGGCGACGATTCTTTGGGCGGCAACTGGCAGCTGACGGCCGGCGCGCAGCTGATGTTCCCGTTGGGGCTGCCCAGCGAATTCGGCATGAAGGGTAAAATTTTCACCGATTGGGGCGTTACGGGAAAACCCAGCGGATTTAATGAATCTGAAATGTGGTATTCTTCCAAATTGCGTGGTAGTATAGGTATCGGTTTTGTGTGGTCGTCGCCTTTGGGGCCGATTAACATTGACTATGCGATTCCGGTGCGGAAAGAACGCTTTGATAAAACAGAGTATTTCCGTTTGAACTTTGGGACAGGATTTTAAAAAATGAAAAAAGAACTTTTATTGGTGATGACAGGCGTTTTGTTATCGACTTCCGTTCGTGCGGATGAAACAAAAATCGGATTTATCAACGATGCCGCATTGGCTCAGCAGTCGACGGCTTTGCAGGGATTGCAGCTGCAGCGCGACAAAATACTCGCTTTGTTGAAGTCCCAGTTTGAAAAGGAAGCTCAAACCATCGTCAATCGCAAAAAAGAGCTGGCGGAACAGGAAAATAATTTGTCCAAAGCAGAACTGGGCATCAAACTGGATTCCATTGACAAAGCTGAACGCGAATTGCAGGAAAAAGCGCAAAAGGCCGGACAGGAATTGCAGGAAGAGTTCGCAAAGGCTTTGATTTCCTTCAAAGAAAACGCTGTAAATCCTGTTGTCAAAGAATTGGCGAAAGAAAAAGGCTTTGACGCGATTGTCGATGCCCGCAATGCGTTTTACTTTGATAACGATTTGGATATGACAAAACAGGCGATTGAACGCGTCAACAAAAAAATGCCCAAAATCGACATCAAAAAAGTTTCGCTTGAACCCGCGAAAAAATCCAAAAAATAATTAACCGAGAAGGATACATCAATGCCCGACAGTCGTTTTTTCAAAAAGGCGGGACCTTTTACTTTGCAGCAGTTGGCGGAAATCACGCAGACTGAAATCGGACCTCATTCCAAAGCGGATGCCGTGTATGAAAACGTCGGTTCTTTGCAGGACGGCGGTGAAAAAGACGTCAGCTTTTTGTTAAGCAAAAAATACGTTGGCGATTTGGAAAACACCAAAGCGGGCGTGTGCATCGTTTCCGCCGAATTTGTCGATAAAGTTCCCGAATCTTCCGCGGTTTTGGTTGCCAAAGAACCCTATCGTTCCTACGGATTGGCGGCGGCGGCGTTCTATCCGAACGAAAAATCGGAAAAAACCGTCGTGCACCCGCGCGCCGTTGTTGCCGATACGGCTGAAATCGGCGAAGGAACGCGCATTGACGCGGGGGCGGTCGTCGGTGAAAACGTCAAAATCGGCAAAAACGGCCACATTTTCCCGAACGCAGTTATTGGCGACAACGTGATTTTGGGCGACGACTGCATTGTCGGTGCAAACGCGTCCGTGCAGTACACGATTGCTGGCAACAAGGTTTACATTTATCCGGGCGCCCGCATCGGACAGGACGGCTTCGGATTCTTTATGAGCCCGAAGGGACACACCAAAATTCCGCAGCTGGGGCGCGTGATTATCGGCAACGATGTGGAAATCGGCGCGAATACCTGCCTTGACCGCGGGGCTTTGGGCGATACGGTCATCGGCGACGGTTCTCGTCTGGACAACTTGATTCAGTTCGGCCACAACGTCCAAACGGGAAAATGCTGCGTCATCGTTTCGCAAGTCGGCGTCGCAGGCAGCACAAAAATGGGGGATTTTGTCGTTTTGGCGGGGCAGGCAGGGGTTGCAGGTCACTTGAATATCGGCAGCGGGGCGCAGATTGCGGCTCAATCCGGTATTTTGCGCGATGTCGAACCGATGGAACATTTGATGGGATCGCCCGCCGTTCCGTTGAAAGAATACATGCGCCAAGTCGCCACTTTGAAAAAACTGATTAAACGTTAAGGAGTGCTTTCCGTGGAAAAAGAAGTTATCAGAGAAATCGGAATCAACGAAATTTTGACCATGATTCCCCACCGCTATCCGTTTTTGCTGGTGGACAAGGTGGACATCATCAAACCGAACGAAGAAGCAATCGGTCTGAAAAACGTCACGATGAACGAACCGCAGTTCACGGGACATTTTCCCGAAAATCCCGTTATGCCCGGTGTTTTGATTATTGAAGCGATGGCGCAGACCGCCGCCGTTGCCGTAATGAGCAATCAAGAAGAGGGGCACAAGAAAAGCGTGTTCTTTATGAGCGTCGAAAACGCCAAATTCCGCAAACCCGTTCTGCCCGGCCATCAGCTGAAAATGCACGTCGTCAAGGAACAGGAACGCCGTAATGTCTACCGTTTCCGCGGCGAAGCGACGGTTGACGGCGTTTTGCACGCGGAAGCCGTCTTTACAGCCATGATTTTTGAAGAAAAGAAATAACCCATGAACAACATTCATCCTACCGCCATTATCGAAGACGGCGCGCAGTTGGGCGACAACGTAACGGTCGGACCTTACAGCTATGTCGGGCCGCAGGTCGTTTTGAACGACGGCGTTACTTTGATTTCCCATGTGTGGGTCGGCGGTGATACGACTGTCGGCGAAAACACCGAAATCAGCCCTTTTGCCGTCATCGGCGGTAAAAATCAAGACTTGAAAGACAAGGAAAAGAAAGGCAAGCTGATTATCGGCAAAAACAACTCGATTCGCGAACACGCGACCATGCAGCCCGGCTCGCCCGACGGCGGAAACGTGACCCGCGTCGGGGACAACGGCTTGTTCATGATCGGGACGCACATCGCGCACGACTGTCAAGTCGGCAACAACGTTATCATGTCGAACAATGCGACCTTGGCGGGACACGTCAAAGTCGGCGACCGCGCGATTATCGGAGGACTGTCCGCAGTGCATCAGTTTACGCGCATCGGCGCGCACGCGATGGTCGGCGGCATGTGCGGCATCGCCCGCGACGTGATTCCGTATTCCTTGATTTCTTTCAATGTGCTGGAAGGCGTCAATATCGTCGGTTTGAAACGCCGAGGCTTTTCGCTGGAAACGATTAACACGCTGCGTCTGGCGGTCGGAGAAATCTTCAACGGCGACGGCACTTTGTCCGACCGTGTGGCAAAAGTCGCGGAAACTTATCGCGACTGCGAACCCGTGCAGGAGATTGTCACGTTTATGCAAACCGACTACAAGCGCGGCTTTATGCATCCCAAGACTGCGGAATGATGAAAAAACTGGGCATTATAGCGGGGGGCGGTCACTTGCCGCGGCAGCTGATTGACGGCTGTCGGGCGCAGGGTCGCCCCTTTGCCGTTGTCGGGTTAAAGGATTTCGCTTTGCCCGATTCAATCGGCGGCGATGTCGGGTTGTGGATTCGGCTGGGCGAAGCGGGAAAGGCTGTCAAGTTCTTTCATGAACAGGGCGTTGAGGAAATCGTGATGATCGGTCCCGTGCGCCGTCCGTCTTTGTTTCAGCTGCGCCCCGATTGGTGGACGGCGAAATTCCTTGCCAAAATCGGATTTAAAGCGTTCGGCGACGACCATTTGCTGACTTCGGTCATCAAATACATCGAAACAGAAGGCTTTAAAATCATCGGCGTTCACGAAGTTTTGGGCGACATTCTGGCGACCGAAGGCGTGTTCGGCAAAATCAAACCCGACGCGCAGGCTTTGGCGGACATTGAACACGGCGTCAAAATCGCCCTCGGTCTGGGGGCGTTGGACGTCGGACAGTCCGTCATCGTTCAGCAGGGCATCGTGCTGGGCGTCGAAGCGGTCGAGGGAACGGACGCTTTGATAAAACGGTGCAAAGATTTGAAACGCGACGGCTTGGGCGGCGTATTGGTCAAAACGAAAAAGCCGCAGCAGGAACAGCGCGCGGATTTGCCGACCATCGGCGTTTCGACGGTGGAAAACGCGGTGGCTTCGGGATTGCGTGGAATTGCGGTGCAGGCGGGCAAGACTTTAATCGTCGACCGCTCCGCCGTGGTCGCCAAAGCAGATGAGTTGGGACTGTTTGTTGTCGGGATTAAAATACAGGAGTAACCGCTGTGAAAGAAAGACTGATTTATCTGATTGCGGGCGAACCGTCGGGCGATTTGCTGGCTTCAAGGCTGATGAAAGCCCTGCGTGAAAAAACGGGCGGAAAAGTCCGCTTTGCGGGCGTCGGCGGTGAAACCATGGCGGAACAGGGCTTTGAAAGCCTGTTCGATTCGTCGGAACTGGCGGTGATGGGTTTGGCAGAGGTCATTCCGTCCATTCCGCGCATTATGGCGCGCATCCGTCAAACGGTCGACGACATTGTTGCCAAAAAGCCCGCCGTTGTCGTTACCGTCGACAGCTGGAGCTTTTCAGTGCGGGTCAATCAAGGCTTGCGCTCTTTGCACACGGGGATTCCGCAGGTGCATTACGTCGCCCCGCAAGTGTGGGCGTGGAAAAAGGGGCGCGCGAAAACGTGCGGACGCTACATTGATTTGCTTCTGGCTTTGTTGCCGTATGAAGCGAAATACTTTACGCCCTACGGCTTGAAAGTCGATTTTGTCGGTCATCCCGTTGTCGAGGGCGGCGCGGCAAAAGGAAACGGGGCGGCTTTCCGCGCCGAACACGGCATTGCCGAAAATGAAAAGCTGCTGTGCGTTCTGCCGGGCAGCAGACGGTCGGAAATCAAATACTTGCTGCCTGTGTTCAAAGATACGGTCGCTTTGCTGGCGCAAAAACACCCCGATATGAAAATCGTCGTACCGACGGTTGCGACGGTGCAGTACGCGGTCAAGGCGGCGGTCAAGGACTGGGCTTTGCCCGTCATTGTCGTGACGGGTGAAACGGCGCGGTATGACGCTTTTGCGGCGGCGGACGCGGCTTTGGCGGCGTCGGGGACGGTCGCTTTGGAACTGGCGATGGCGAAAGTTCCCTACACGATTGCGTACAAAATGAACCCCGTTTCATCGTTTTTGGCGCGCAAACTGGTCAGCGGCAAGTATGCGAACTTGGTCAACATTTTGGCGGACAAGGAAATCGTCAAAGAATATTTGCTGGAGGACTGCAAACCAGACCTTTTGGCGGCGGAAGTCGAAAAGCTTTTGACGGATGAAGCGTACAAAGACGCCGAAGTGAACGGCGCATTCGACGTGCTGAAAATGCTGGGGGCGGACGGGGCTGAAACGCCCAGCCAAAAAGCCGCCGACGCGATTTTGGATTTGATAAAGGAAAAATGAAATGGCGGAATGTTTGCATAACTGTTCAACCTGTTCGCACCATTGTTCGGAACGCGGCAAAGAGGATTTGATTGCCAAATCGAACACGGATTCGCATGTCAAAAAAGTCATTGCGGTTGTCAGCGGCAAAGGCGGCGTGGGCAAATCGTCGGTGACAAGCATGCTGGCGGTTGCAGCGCGGAAAAAAGGCTTGAAAACCGCTGTTTTGGACGCGGACATTACGGGGCCCTCAATTCCCAAAACGTTCGGCGTGACGCAAAAGGCGATGGGCAACGACAGCGGCATTTTTCCCGCCGAAACAAAATCGGGCGTTGAAATCATGTCCGTCAACATGCTGCTTGAAAACGACACCGACCCCGTGCTGTGGCGCGGTCCCGTGATTGCGGGAACGGTCAAACAGTTTTGGACGGATGTCGTCTGGGGCGATGTCGACGTGATGTTTATCGATATGCCCCCCGGAACGGGCGACGTGCCGCTGACCGTGTTTCAGTCGATTCCCGTCGACGGCATCGTGATTGTAACGTCGCCGCAGGAATTGGTTTCGATGATTGTCGAAAAAGCGGTCAAAATGGCGAACAAAATGAACGTTCCCGTTTTGGGAATCGTCGAAAACATGGCGTACTTTGAATGTCCCGACTGCCATAAAAAGCATTATATTTTCGGGGAAAGCCATATCTTTGAAATTGCGGGAAAATACGCAATTCCGTATACCGTCCAGCTGCCGATGAACCCCGAAACGGCAAAAATGTGCGACGCGGGCAAAATCGAAGACTACGACGGCAAAGACTTCGACAAGTTTTTGAACGGACTGAAAATAGGGGAATGAAATGACGAATCCTTTTAAAGAAGGCAGTACGAATTACAAAGATTTCGAAACAATGTCCGATTTGCAATGGCATTGCACAAAGTGCGAGCTGAGATCGGGGCAAGCCAAAACGTGGCAAGTTTGGCGGCAGGAAAAAGGGATTCAGCTTGACTGTGATGAGAAAGGCAATCTTTTTAAAAAACAATATTGTCCGCATTGCAAGAGCAAGACTGTTTTTCGCAAACTGGCTTCAACCGAGTTATTGCCTGTATCCAAAGCGCGTTCGGGGATTTCGGAGGCTGTTGCAAAACGGGTGAAAAATTTATACAAAAACGAAGAAGCTGTTTTGCTCCGTAAATTATCTGACAGGGAATTGGAAGTTGATCATCGTTTTCCGCAAATTCGCTGGGGGCAAAACGAACAGGACAACGACAGACTTTCCAATGAAGAGCTTAAAGCAAAATTTATGTTACTGAATCGTTCAAACAATTTGTTGAAATCCCGTCAATGCGAAAAATGTTTTGAAACGGGCAAAAGAGGTTGTTTCCCGGGGATTCATTTCTGGTACAAAGGCGGTGAAAATTGGGATGCGGCTTCCCCGAACGATGAAGCGGGATGTGTCGGGTGCTTTTGGCATAATCCGTATCGCTGGCGTGAGGAGCTTAATAAAATAATAAAAGAAAATTCATAAAATACTTGAATTTTTGATTTGCCGAGGGTAAAAATGAAATTAGTGATTAACCGATTGAAGGTGAAAGAGCTAATGGCAAAAAAGCAGTTGGAATCTTTAAAGGATTTGGCGGCTTGCTTGAATATTACCCCTGCGCAGCTGTCGAACATTCTATCCGAAAAATATACTCCCGTTAAAAGCAATGTCAAAGAATTGGCTGATTTTCTGGGGGTTAGCCCGCTTGAACTGATTAAAGAAATCGGGGAACAAAACGATGCCTAAGTTTAACGATTTCGATATGCAAAACTGGAAAAGTTTGGGGGATATTGAAACAGACAGTTTATGGATTATCGACAAACGCGATAACTCCGGCAAAAATGACGGCTTTTATCATGGGAACTTTGTTCCGCAAATTCCGCGGCAGCTGATAAAGCGCTATACAAAAGCGGGGGATGTTGTGCTGGATCCGTTTGTGGGAAGCGGAACGACGGTTTACGAAGCGGAAACTTTGGGCAGAAATTGTATTGCGATAGATTTAAAAGCGGATATGGTTTCGTATATTCAACAAAAAATGTCGGATGCATCGTCTGAAAATTTTTTCGAGATATTTCAAGCAGACAGTGCGGACAGTTCGACACCCGACAAAGTGCGTGCGGTTTTAACGAAACATAATCGCAGAAATGTGCAGCTGGCGGTTTTGCATCCACCTTATTTCGATATAGTCAAATTCAGCGATAATCCGAATGACTTGTCCAATGCAGAATCGTTGTTTAAATTTTTGGAACAATTCGGAAAAGTGGTTGAAAATGTAGTCAGTGTTCTGGAAAAAGGGCGTTATTTGGCGATTGTTATCGGGGATAAGTATTCCGTAGGGCAATGGTATCCTTTGGGTTTTTACTGTATGCAGGAAGCTATGCGACAGGGATTGACCTTGAAAAGTGTCATTGTGAAAAATATGGACGGCAATCGCGGAAAAAAGAACCAAAATTCGATTTGGAGATATAGAGCTTTGGCAAGTGACTATTATATTTTCAAACATGAATATATTTTTCTGCTGAAAAAGGCGGGGTAAGCAATGAACTATATCGGAAGCAAAAAAAGTTTACTGTCGTTTTTGGATGAATCGATAAATGCGGTTGTCGGAAAAGTAGCAGAATCTTTTTGTGATATTTTCGCAGGGACGGGGGCTGTAGGGACATATTTTAAACGCCGCGGCTATCAAATCATTGCGAATGATATTCAATATTACGCTTATGTTTTGAACCGTCATTATATTGGCAATCACAAACTTTTACCGTTCGACGGATTGGTAGACGAACTGCCTTTGTCGAATATGGCGATTGAAAACAGAAGTGCGGCTGTTTGCTCTTTTTTGGAACGGTTGGAAGGAACTTCCGGGTTCATTTATAAAAACTATGCGTTGGGCGGTTCTGTTGGAACTGAGTTTGAGCGAATGTATTTTTCAGACGAAAACGCGAAAAAATGCGATGCCGTTAGAATGAAAATCGATGAATGGAAAAGCGGTGGAAAAATTACGGATGACGAGTATTTCTTTTTGCTTGCCACGCTGTTGGAAGCGATTGACAAGACGGCTAACACGGCATCCGTATACGGTGCGTTTTTGAAAAAACTGAAAAACAGCGCCAAGACGGCATTGACGATGCAGCCCGTTGAATTGATTTTAAATGATAAGGAGCATTCCATTTACAACCAAGATGCCAACAAGCTGATTCGACAAATAAAAGCAGACATTTTGTATATGGATCCGCCTTACAATGAACGGCAGTATTGCGCAAACTATCATTTGTTGGAAACAATCGCCAAATACGACAATCCCGTGATTTCGGGGAAAACGGGGCTTCGGAATTACAAAGAACAAAAATCGCAATACTGTTCAAAATCAAGCGTTAGGGAAGCTTTCAAAGATATTGTCGAAAATGCAAATATGAAATACATCTTTTTAAGCTACAACAATGAAGGGTTGTTAAGTTTGGACGATATTCAAGAAATATTTTCGCAAAAAGGCGAATATGGCTGTTTTAAACAAGAGTACAACCGCTTTAAAGCAGATGCCAATCGGCAATACCAAGCCAACAAAACGACGGAATATCTGCATTATTGCATTTGCAAGTAATTAAAGCTTTGACAAGACAGCGGGCAAATCGCCGAAATCGTCTATCAGGGCATCGGGTTTGATTTCGGAAAACGGAACATGCGCGTAGCCGAAGCTGAGCAGAACAACGGGAAAGCCTGCGTTTCGGGCGGCTTCGGCATCCGCTTCGCTGTCGCCAATCATGACGGCGTTATCGTTCGTTCCGCCCATGCGTTTAACGGCTTCCCACAACGGTTCGGGGCGCGGTTTGCGCACGGGAAGCGAATCCGCGCTTAACACAACATCAAAGTATTTTTCCAAATCCAGCTTTTGCAAAATGGCTTTGGTGGGGGCGGCGGGTTTGTTCGTGCAAACCGCCATCTGAAAGCCATCTGCTTTCAGTTTTTCAAGCGTTTTAACGACGTTTTTCCACGGTTTCGTTTGGTTCATCGGGGCTTCGGCGTACTGTTTCAGCCAGTCGGACAGCAAAGCTTCAAACTGTTCGGGTGTCGTTTCTTTGCCGACCAATTTAAACGCGCCCGCCAGCATGACCCGCGCGCCGTTGCCGATAATCGACACGGTTTCGGGTTCGGTCAGCGGACGTTCGCCCTGTTTTTGCAAAAACAGCCCGATTTCGCGGCACAAATCGGGAATCGAGTTGATTAACGTGCCGTCCAAATCGAAAACAAGGTACTTTTTCGTCATTTGTTTAAACTTCCGTAACAATATGTAGTCATAATTTATTTCAAATTTGAACTTAAGTATGCCAAATTTCGGCAGAAAGATAAAGAGGGAAGCTTATGGCTGAAAATTCGATTTATGCCGTCGTTCTGGCGGCGGGGCAGGGAACCCGCATGAAGTCCGCTTTGCCCAAAGTCCTGCACAAAATCGCTGGGCGTCCGATGGTGTCGCATTTGCTGGCGACCGTCGATTCTTTGCATGCCGAAAAAGCCGTCGTCGTCGTCGGCCCGAATATGGAGCAGGTCGCGCAGGCGGTTGCTCCGCATGCCGTTGCCGTTCAGCACAAACAGCTGGGAACGGGCGATGCGGTCAAGGCGGCGCGCGATGCTTTGCAGGGTGCAAAAGGCAGCGTTTTGGTGCTGTACGGCGATACGCCGCTGGTGCGCAAAGAAACGTTGGAAGCGATGATTGCCGAACGCGAAAACGGCGCGGATGTGGTTGTTTTGGGCTTTTGTCCCGCCGACCCCGCGCGCTACGGGCGGCTGATTGTCGGCAAAGACGGATTGGAAAAAATCGTCGAATTCAAGGACGCTTCCGAATCCGAACGCGCCGTTCGCCTGTGCAATTCGGGCGTGATGTGCATTGCCGCCGAAAAGCTGTTCGGGTGGCTTGACCGCTTGACGAATGACAACGCGGCGGGCGAATACTATTTGACCGATTTGGTGGCTTTGGCGCGCGCGGACGGGGGCAAAGCCGTCGCTATCGAATGTGCCGAATCGGAAGTCGCGGGGGCGAATTCCCGCGCGGATTTGGCGGCAATTGAGGCGGCCGTTCAAAACGAAATGCGCGAAAAGTTCTTGGCGCAAGGCGTCACCATGATTGACCCGAAGACGGTGTATTTTTCGTACGATACCGTGTTGGGCAAAGATGTCGTGATTGAACCGAACGTTATCTTTGAAACGGGATGCGTTGTCGAAGACGACGTTGAAATCAAAGGATTCTGCCATTTTGAAGGCACTCATATCCGTTCGTGCGCAAAAGTCGGACCGTTCGCCCGCCTGCGTCCCGAATCCGACATCGGCGAAAACTGCCATATCGGCGATTTCGTGGAAATCAAGAAATCCGTTATCGAATCGGGGGCGAAAGTCAACCATTTGTCCTATATCGGCGACGCGCGAATCGGGGCTAAAACCAATATCGGCGCAGGGACGATTACCTGCAACTACGATGGTTATTTCAAATCGAAAACGGACATCGGCGCGGGGGCTTTCATCGGGTCAAATACGATTATCGTCGCGCCTTGCACCATCGAGGACGGCGCGATGACGGCGGCGGGGTCTGTCATTACTAAAACGGTCGGCAAAAACGCCATGGCTGTCGCGCGCGGCAAGCAAACGGTGTTGGACGGCTGGGCGGAAAAATTCCGCGAACAGAAAAAAGCGTTAAAAGAATCTTTGAAGAAATAAGGAAAAAACAACCATGTGCGGCATTGTAGGCATTATATCGAACAGACAAGTCACCCCGTTATTGATTGACGGGCTGAAACGGCTGGAATACCGCGGGTACGATTCCGCAGGGGTTGCGACTTTGGTTGACGGCAAAATCGAACGCCGCCGCGCCAAGGGAAAAATCGTCAACTTGGAAAAGAAAATCGCCGAAAATCCGCTGACGGGGACAATCGGAATCGGGCACACCCGCTGGGCGACGCACGGCGTTCCGAACGAAACGAACGCGCACCCGCACGCGACAAAGTATGTCGCCGTCGTGCATAACGGCATTATCGAAAACTACCGCGAACTGCGCGACGAACTGAAAGAATTGGGACATGTTTTTGAAAGCGAAACAGATACAGAAGTCGTCGTTCATCTGATTTCCCAGAAAATCGAAGAAGGGCTTGACCCGCAGACGGCGGTCGCGCAGTCTTTGAAGCGGCTGAACGGCGCGTTTGCTTTGGCGATTATTTTTGCGGGACGCGAAGACATCCTCATCGGCGCGCGCAAAGGCGCCCCCTTGGCGGTCGGTTTTGGCGACGGGGAAATGTTCCTCGGCTCCGACGCTTTGGCTTTGGCGTCTTTGACTCAAAAAATTATGTATCTGGAAGACGGCGACTGGGTTGTTTTGACGCACACGTCCGCAACGGTTTACGACGAAAACGACAAAGTGGTGTCCCGTCCCGTCGAGCAGTCTTCGACGTCGGGCGCGATGATCGGCAAAGGCGGCTATCGCCACTTTATGCTCAAAGAAATCTACGAACAGCCGCAGGTTATCGGCGACACGCTGAACACGATGATAAATCAGGATATGGACACCATTACTTTGCCGAACGTGCCGTTTGATTTAAAGGATATGACGCGTTTGACGATTGTGGCGTGCGGCACGTCGTATTACGCGGGCATGGTCGGCAAATACTGGATTGAAGCGATTGCGCGCGTTCCCGTCGACATTGACGTCGCGTCTGAATTCCGCTATCGCCGTCCCGTAATGGAGCAGGGCGGGGTGTCGCTGTTCATTTCCCAATCGGGCGAAACGGCGGATACTTTGGCGGCTTTGCGTTATTGCAAGGAACAGGGGCAGAAAATTGTGTCCATCGTCAACGTGTCGGGCAGCACTATGGCGCGCGAATCCGATTGCGTGCTGAAAACTTTGGCGGGTCCCGAAATGGGCGTCGCGTCCACAAAAGCGTTTACGACCCAGCTGACTTTGCTGGCGTGCTTCGCGATTGCTTTGGGGCGCGCGAAAGGCACTCTGTCGCGTTCCGAGGAAAGCCGCCTGTCCCGCGCTTTGGTTGAAGTGCCGTCCCGCGCCGCCGAAGTGCTGAACAACGACAAAGCGATTGAGCAGATTGCCCAAAATTTGATGGTTCCCGCGCACGATGTTTTGTATTTGGGACGCGGCAGCAGCTATCCGATTGCTTTGGAGGGCGCACTGAAGCTCAAGGAAATTTCCTACATCCACGCCGAAGGATACGCCGCGGGCGAAATGAAACACGGGCCGATTGCCTTGATTGACGACGAAGTCCCCGTGGTGGTCGTTGCCCCGACGGATGAACTGTTCGGCAAAACGATTTCCAATATGCAGGAAGTCATGGCGCGCGGCGGCAAGGTTGTTTTCTTTGGCGACAAAGACGGCGTCGGCACGGTCAAAGACCGTTCGGCGGCGACGATTATCCTGCCGACGGTCGATTCGTTCGTTGCGCCGATTTTGTACGCCATTCCCGTTCAGCTGCTGGCGTATCATACAGCTGTCGCGAAGGGAACGGACGTTGACCAGCCGCGCAATCTGGCAAAAAGCGTGACGGTGGAATAAGGAGCGGGAATGAAAGAAAAAATCATCAGAATTGCGCGGAATTTAAAAAAAAGTGTAAAGTATGTCTTTACGCTGTGGTTTCCTGCCGCGCTTCTGTTGATTGTATTGGGAATGTTGGCTTTTTTTGTGCTGACGTCCAAAGACGGTTCTTTCAAAGGATGCGGCGCGCGGCTGTTTGTTTGCATGGGGGATGAATTGACACAGGATTTGTCCGTCCGCAAAATGGCGCGCTTGACGTCGTGCGCTTATCAAACCGCGTGGTGCGATGCGCGCGTCGTTTGGGGAAAAGTAACGGGGAACGAATACCTGCCGCCCGATTTTACGCCACCGTTTTCTTTGCCGCCGATTGACGAAAAAGCGGAAAAGGAATTGTTTGAAAAACTGATTGAAGACAAATATCTGCAGGAACGGTTCAAACAGTTTGACGGCTTGCCGTCCTCCGATGCCGTTCCTGTTGACGCAAAAGCTTTGATGGAGCAGGCGCGTCAAGAACGGCTGAAGCTGGAAAAAGAGATTGAAGAACAAAATAAAATCCTGTTGGAACGGCTGGAAAATAAATCTGGTCAAAGCGCGCAATAAAGCATATAAACGCGGATAACGTTTTTATAAGGCGAGGGTACAACACGATGGAAGAATGGCTGCCCGATTCATGGCGTTCAAAGCCCGCGGCGCATTTACCGGAATACAATGACGAAAATTTGCTGAAACAGGTGGAACAAAAGCTTCATAAGTATCCGCCTTTGGTTTTTGCGGAAGAATCCATACGGTTGAAAAAATCGCTGGGTGAAGTCGCGAACGGTAAAGCGTTTCTGCTGCAAGGCGGTGATTGCGCGGAAAGTTTTGAGGACTTCGGTGCAAACAATATCCGCGACATGTTCCGCATTTTGCTGCAAATGGCGGTCGTTTTAATGTATGGCGCGGCCCGTCCCGTCGTTAAAGTCGGACGTATGGCTGGACAGTTTGCCAAACCCCGATCGTCTGCGTTTGAAACAATCAACGGTGTAACTTTGCCGTCGTACAAGGGCGACAACATCAACGGCATCGAATTCACCCCCGAATCCCGCGCGGCTCAGCCCGAACGGATGCTGCAGGCGTATCATCACGCATCGGCGACGCTGAACCTGCTGCGTGCGTTTTCGCAGGGCGGTTTTGCCGATTTGAACAAAGTGCAGGAATGGAATTTGGGCTTTGTCGCCAATTCTTTGCAGGGCGAACAGTATCGCCGTTTTTCGGAAAGAATCAGCGAAACGTTGGATTTTATGACGGCGTGCGGCATTTCTGCGGCAACTGTTCCTCTGGTGCGCGAAACTCCTTTTTACACATCGCACGAAGCTCTGCTTTTGCCGTTTGAAGAGGCTTTGACCCGCGTCGATTCGTCAACGGGGGACTGGTACGATTGTTCGGCGCATATGCTTTGGATTGGCGAACGCACGCGCGATCCGAACGGGGCGCACGTGGAATTTGCGCGCGGCATATCCAATCCGATAGGCGTCAAGGTCGGCTCCAATGTTCAAACCGACGATTTGCTGCGGCTGTGCGATATTCTGAACCCGTTGAACGAAGCGGGCAGGTTGACTTTGATTATCCGCATGGGACGGCACAAAGTTGCCGAAAAACTGCCGCCGCTGATTCGCGCGGTTGAACGCGAAGGCTACCAAGTCGTTTGGTCTTGCGACCCGATGCACGCCAATACACAAGTTGCGTCGAACGGCTACAAAACCCGCGATTTCAATGCGATTTTGGAAGAAGTGAAGAACTTTTTCGCCGTTCATAAAGCCGAGGGAACTTACGCGGGCGGTTTGCACTTTGAAATGACGGGGCAGGATGTAACGGAATGTGTCGGCGGCGCGCAGGCGATTACAGAAGAAACGCTCGGGCAGCGTTACAGCACGCTGTGCGACCCGCGTCTGAACGCGAACCAGTCGCTGGAACTGGCTTTTCTGGTTGCCGAAATGCTGAAAAGCAAGGTTTAAGGCTTTTGGGGATTGCGTAAAACGGGATTGCGCTTGAATTCCGCCAGTTTCCCTTGATAATGCCAGAGTTTCTCACACCCTGTAATTACGCCGTCCGTCAGAGGAAAGGGGGCGGGAACGTATCGCACGTCGGGCGTGTTGTCAAACGGTGTAATCAACAAAGTATTGCCCCCGAAACAATCCGCATAGCCGGGGGGAACGTTTCTTTCGTGTCCCAGCAGCCGTCTGGAGGCGTATTTGAAATCGGCTTTTGAAGCAAACAAATCGTTTTGTCCCGACGTGTCCAGAATATAAACGTACGGGAATGTCCATGCGATTTGCCCCGCAAAATCCCACGCCATCAGCCGCCTGTATTCGGGTTTCAAAAGTTTGCCTTCCTCGCGGGTCGGCAGGCTGTTTTTCAACCCGATGAAAAACGCTTGGTGTTCTTTGTGCCGCAAAGCCGCGCCTTGATAAATCAGTCGTTTTTGAGCTTTGTTCCAGTAATCGGCAAAAAAAGTGTAAAAATGCCGGTGTTCCCGCGACAGGGGTTTATACAAAAACGCCGTTTGCCGGCGCGTCGTCAAATCGCGCGTCAGTTTGCTTTGCGCCAAAGGGATTGCTGTCGCGGCAAGCAAATAAATTCCAATGACAACGGTAACCGTTTGCATTTTTTTTGTGATATTGGCCGTCAGTATCCGAAACGCGCCGACGGCAATCAGCGGAATCAAATACGACAGGGGGCGGTATCCCAAAACGTCCGCGCCCATTAACGCCGTGTATGTTCCGACATAAATGACGAAAAATGAACAGAGCAAAGCGGGAAAAAGCAAATCCGCCGTTTTATGGCGCAAGATTTTGAAGCCAGCCCAAACCGCAGCGAAAGCCAGCCAAAACCATAGGGCGTATTCAACAGCGAAACTGCCGATGTAATCCAGCCCGAACGGCATTAAATCTTTGTGAAAAGCCGTAAAGCTCAGCGGAATTGCGGAACCGTATCTTTTCTCGGCATATTCGACGTAAAACCATGGCGTTCCCAAAACCGCCAGTGCAAGCAAAGTCCGCATTTTGGATTCTTTGAACGAAAACAGGGCGACAATCAGTGCAAACGGCAAAAACAGAACACCGTCCCACCGTGTCAAAGCCAACAGAACGGCAATCAACGCTTGTCCGACGGGATGCTTGTTCCTGTCCGTAACGGCATAGGTCCACCACATGACCAAAAAATTAAACAGCGCCGTTTCCGTTCCCGACCAGAAAAACATCAAAAATGTTTTATTTGTCAGTAAAATCAAGCAATACAGCAAAAACAGAAACAGACTTTTTGCCTGCAGGTTTGAAAACATGGGCATGCGCCGCAGAAACAAAAAGCCGAAAGCAACGCCTCCCATGGAAAATGCAAAGCTCAGCAAATCGGCGGAAAGCGGCGGCTGTATGCCTAAAAGCCACAAAACGCGCAAGCAAATCAGCCATACAAAGCCAGAATACCCGTTGACGGGTTCAAACGGCGGCGGATTCCAAACAAAACCGTTCCCGTCAACGGCTTGCGCCACATAACGGAACGACACAAACCCGTCGTTTGCGATAAAATACAGCGGCTTGGCCGCCAGACCGAACAAAACGGACAGTAAAGCGAACAGCAAAAACAAACGCAACCGTCCGTTTTTCGCTTGGGATGTCCACAATAAAAGCGTCGATGGCGTTTGGCTCAGAAAATCTTTTGCGGCGGGAAAACATTCGCGAATGCTTTGGCGGATTGAAAAGCGTTTCATCCGTTCGGTAAAACGGGCCGTTTTAGCCTTTAAGGCGGCCGTTCTGCTCAGAACACCGATTTTTACGCGCCAAAGGAAGTCGCGGAAATTCACCATTGTTTCAGCTGATCCTTGTAATCGGACAAATCCAGCATGTCAAGCAGCAGGTCCCACGACGCCAGACAATCGGCGTCCCGCCCGCAGCGATACAGCAAAAAGGTGGACACGGGTTCGACAAAAGCCAATTTTTCCTGCGTCGTCTGCTGTTCGTCGACAATCGGCTTCAGATACATGAACAGCGTGCTGGCGGCGTCCGTCGGCGTTTCTTTTATCAAATTCGCGTCATAAGACGGCGTCAGTTTCGCGCGTCTGAACGTCGTAAAGGGCAACAATTCGACCAAAACCTGGTTTTCAAACGTTTTGAACGGAACACCCGCCAATTGTTCAACGGCTTCGGGGGAATCGGCCTGCGCCCATTGCAAAATGAACGATTGAACGAACGGACGCAATTTCGGCAGTTGTTCAAAGGTGTAGACGTCCGCTTTCAGCAAAGTGTCTTTTAAAGACGGATTGCCGGCAATCGCCGTCAGCAAATCGGGAATTTTCCCGTAACCGCGCAAATTAAACCGTTTTTGTTGCGGCTGAGGAGTGCTGTTTTGAAGCGGAGCCGTTTCTTTGACTTCGGAAGCGGCAGGGCTTTGCTCCGCAGGCGCGGTGCGTTTTTGTGCAAAATTGACAGGCGGTTTGGAAACTGGCGCGACCGCCGCCGGCGCGGGGGCGGTCGGTTTGTCGCCGTCCGTTATTTTGGAAATGACCGATTCGACGCGATGCCTTGCCTGCTTGACGACGGGGGAGGCTTGTTTAAGCTTGTTCATCACCGGTGCGGGTATTTTTTCGGGGGCGAACAGGAACACCGCCGCGCCGCCCAGCAAAGCCAGCGAAACGATGATTTTCAAAGCGCCGAAAAGCAGCCGTCTGGATCGCGCCGAATCCTCGGCGTCCGCCGTATCGCCGCTGTTGCCGTTTTCGATTTCGTCGTCCAAATCGTCGGCATCCCAATCATCGTTTTTAGCCATTTGTCAAACCTTTCAGCTGAAATTGAATCGGGTTAGAGATTATCGCTTTTTTCTTAAAATACAAAATAAAATCCGCACTTGTCGGAATCAAGCCGTTTTGCTATGCTGGGCAAAACCGAAAAAGGAGCAGTTTCATGATAGTCGTGTTCGGATCTTTGAACGCCGATTTCTTTTTGAATATCAAATCGTTTCCGAAACCGGGGGAAACCGTTTTGACCCCGAACGCCGTTGTCAAAGCCGGCGGAAAAGGCGCTAATCAAGCCGCCGCCGCGGCAAAAGCGGGCGGCATTGTCAAAATGGTCGGTGCGGTCGGTGCGGATGAAATCGCCAAAGTGCCGCTGACGGCATTAAAGGCGGCCGGCGTCGATTGCTCTTTTGTGCAAACGGCCGAACGTGCGACGGGCATGGCAATGATTATGGTTGACGAAACGGCCGAAAACTCAATTGTCGTGGCCAGCGGCGCAAATATGAATGTCAAAGCTTCCGCCGTCCCCGATACTCTGTTGACGCCAGAAACGGTTGTCGTGATGCAAATGGAAGTGCCGCCTGCGGAAAATTTCGCTTTGTTGGAGCGCGCAAAAGCCAAAGGCGCAAAGACGGTCTTGAACGTCGCCCCCGCGCGCGAAGTGCCGCAAACCGCCTTGCAAAGCGTCGATTATCTGATTGTCAACGAAATCGAAGCGCAAACCGTTTTGGGCAAGGCAGGCAAAACGCCTGCCGAAACCGTGCTTGCCCTGTCGGAAAAAACGGGCGGGGCGTGTCTGATGACTTTGGGCAAAAAAGGCGTTGCCGCCGCCAAAGGCGGACAAGTGTTTTCGATTGCCTCTTTGCCGGTTAAACCCGTGGATACGACGGGGGCGGGAGATGCTTTCGTCGGCATATTCGCCGCAATGATTGATGCGGGCCTGCCGTTTGCGGATGCCGTAAGGCGCGCGTGCTGCGGGGCGGCTTTGACATGCTTGAAAACAGGCGCGCAAGAAGCTCAGCCGACTTTGCGCGAAATCGAAGCGCGGTTGAAAGAAATTGAAACGGAATAGTTTTTTTATGGAATTCAATCCGAAAGCGCGATAGACTGACTTAAATTTACTTAAAGAATTTTGGAGGAATCCGTATGCTGATTGCGCAAATCAATCCTGTTGCCGGCGATTTGGAAGGGAACTTGAAAAAAATTCATTGGGCGGCGGAGCAGGGAATTCAAAGCAAGGGCGAAACACTGGTTTTGCCCGCTTACGCTTTGACGGGCTGGCCGCTAGGGGATTTGGCTTATTCCAAATCCTTTATGGCTAAAGTCCACAAAACATTGGAAAAAGTCTATCATAACGACCGCGAGATTTTAACCGCCATTCCCGACGGCGCGGGCGGGGCGACCCCCGTTCTGGTCAATGCCAAAGGTGTGCATTACGGCAACCACTTTACCATATCGGGGCTGGCCGTCGCCGTGTCCATCGGCTTTGAACCCGTTAACTGCAACGGGGTGGACAAGCTGATAGTTCTGGACGCCCGTCCGTTCAGAAGCGGGACGGTTACCGAAACATTGGAACATGCGCGCACGTTCGCGTCGCGCATCCGCCTGCCGTTGGTGTACACAAATCTTGTCGGCGGAAACGACAGCGCGGTTTTCGCAGGCGGTTCGTTTATGCTGGATTTGGACGGCGGCTTTATCGAATGTCTGCCGCTATGGAAAGAAGGCGTCGCGGGCGTTGACGAAGTGTCTTGGCCGTGGACAAGCGAACCCGAAAACACTTGGCGCGCTTTGACGATGGGCGTCGGCGACTATGTGCGCAAAAACGGCTTTAACGGCGTTTTGCTGGGGTTGTCGGGCGGATTTGACAGCGCGTTGTGCGCCGCAATCGCCGTTGACGCTTTGGGCGCGGACAAAGTGCGCGCCGTGATGATGCCATCCGTCTTTACCAGCGAGGAAAGCTTGAACGACGCGCGCGCCGTTGCCGAATGTCTGGGCATCCGCTATGACATTTTGCCGATTGTCGATCCCGTCAAAGCGATGGAGGACGTGCTCGCCCCCGTGTTTGCGGGCAAAGACCGCGACGCGACCGAGGAAAACCTGCAGGCGCGCATGCGCGGCACGATGCTGATGGCTCTGTCCAACAAATTCGGCGATTTGCTGCTGGCAACCTGCAACAAATCCGAGGAAGCCGTCGGTTATTCGACCCTGTACGGCGATATGTGCGGGGGCTTTGCGCCGATAAAGGACTTGTACAAAACGGATGCTTACGCTTTGGCGCGCTGGCGCAACGAAAACCACCCGCGCTGGATTGAAAACGACATCAAGCGCGTTATGCCCGACAATCTGATTACCAAGGCGCCGACCGCGGAACTGCGCCCCAATCAAAAGGATGAGGATTCTTTGCCGCCGTATCCGACTTTGGACGCGATTTTGAAAATGATGATTGAAAACGACGCGGGCGTTGACGAAGTCGTCGCGGCGGGCTATGACGAAGCGACGGTGCGCAAAGTCTGGTCGATGCTGCATCGCGCCGAATTCAAACGCAAACAGGGCGCGCAGGGCATCAAGCTGTCCCGCCGTTCGTTTGACGAAGATTGGAATTTCCCCGTTACCAAGAAGGTTTGATTAAAGTGATTGTTGTTCGTTTTGCCCCCAGCCCGACGGGATATATGCACATCGGGAATCTGCGTACGGCTTTGTTGAATTACCTGTTTGCCTTGAATAAAAAACAGGCGGGTGAAGACGTGTCTTTCGTTCTGCGCATGGACGACACCGATACGGAACGGTCGAAACCCGAATACGAAGCCGCTGTTTACGAAGCGTTGAATTGGATGAAAATTTCGTGGGACAGACTGGAACACCAATCCGCCCGCTTGGATCGCTACCGCGAAGTCGTCGAACAGTTGCGCGCCAAGGGTTTGATTTACGCTTGTTACGAAACGGCTGAAGAATTGGAATACAAACGCCGCCGTCAGCGCGCGCGCGGATTGCCGCCCGTTTACGACCGCGCCGGCATGCATTTGACCGATGAACAGCGCAAAGCCTATGAGGCAGAGGGACGCCGTCCGCATTACCGCTTTGTTTTGGAACACAAGGAAACATCGTGGGACGATATGGTGCGCGGGCATTGTTCGTACAACGGCGCGCACTTGAGCGACCCGATTATCGTGCGCGAGGACGGAACTTTCCCCTATATGCTGCCGTCCGTCATCGACGATATGGATTTCGGCATTACGCACGTTATCCGCGGCGAAGACCATGTTACAAACACTGCCGTTCAAATCCAGATGTTTGAAGCTTTGGGCGGCAAAGTTCCCGTGTTCGGGCATCCGCCTTTGCTGACGGGCAAAGAGGGCAAACTGTCCAAACGCTTGGGTTCCGTCAACTTCCGCGATTTGCGCGAAGCGGGCATCGAGCCGATGACCATCGCCTGTCTGCTGGCGCGATTGGGAACGTCGGATGCGACCGTTGTCGAAACAAGCATGGAAGCCCTTGCTCCGCACTTTGATTTGACAAAATTCGGGCGCGCTCAGCCGCATTTCGACACGCAGGATTTGTTCAAACTCAATCCCCGCATCGTTCACGCTTTGCCGCTGTCCGAAGTCAACGCCCGTTTGAAAGAGGAGGGCAAAGCTCCGGTTTCCGAACAGCTGTGGGCGGCGGTTTCGCCGAACCTGTCCAAAGTCGACGATATAAACGACTGGGTGAAAATCTGCGGCGAAGATTTGGTTTTCGATTTGAACGCCGAAGACCGCGCTTTCGCGCGCCAAGCGGCGGAATTGCTGCCGGCAGGCGAATTCGACGAAAACACGTTCGGGGCTTGGACCGCCGCCGTCAAGGAAAAAACGGGGCGCAAAGGGCGCGATTTGTTCCACCCGATACGCTTGGCGCTGACGGGATTGGAGCAGGGACCCGAACTGAAAATGCTGCTGCCTGTCTTGGGCTATGAAAAAACTTTAAAACGTCTGCAAGGATAAAAAAGATGACTTTGTACGTTACAAACACGATGAGCCGCAAAAAGGAGAAATTCGAGCCGCTTGACCCGAACAACGTCCGTATGTACGTTTGCGGTCCGACGGTTTACGACCGCGCCCATATCGGCAACGCGCGTCCGATTATCGTTTTCGATACGCTGTACCGTTTGCTCAAACAGCTGTATCCCAAGGTAACCTACGTTCGCAACATCACCGACGTTGACGACAAAATCATCAAACGGTCGCAGGAATCGGGCGAACCCATTAATGTCATCACCGAAAAAACGTCGAAATACTTTCACGACGACATCGCCGAATTGAACGCTTTGCCGCCCGACGTCGAACCGCGCGCCACTCAACACATTCCGGAAATGATTGCTTTGGTGCAAAAGCTGGTTGACAACGGCTATGCTTACGAAGCCGAGGGACACGTTTTGTTCAGCGTTGCCAAAATGAAAAATTACGGGCGGCTGTCGGGACGTTCCATGGACGAAATGATTGCGGGCGCGCGCGTCGAAGTCGCTCCGTACAAACGCGACGCCGCCGACTTTATTTTGTGGAAGCCGTCCGACAACACTCAGCCGGGATGGGACAGTCCTTGGGGACGCGGTCGTCCGGGGTGGCATTTGGAATGTTCGGCGATGAGCAGCAAATACTTGGGCGAAACGTTCGATATTCACGGCGGCGGTCAAGACTTGATTTTCCCGCATCATGAAAACGAAATCGCGCAATCGTGCTGCGCGTTCGGACACGACTTTTACGCCAAATACTGGATGCACAACGGGCATTTGATGGTCAACGGCGAAAAAATGTCGAAATCGCTGGGCAACTTCTTTACCATTCGCGAAATCCTCGATCAAGTGCCCGGGGAAGCATTCCGTTTGTATACTTTGGGAACGCATTACCACCAGCCGCTGAACTGGATGCCCGAAGGATTGAAGCAGGCCAAGCAAACCATGGACAGATTTTACACGGCTTTGCGTTCGACACCCGATGTCGATTTGTCGGATGCCGAACCGTCAGCCGAGGTCGTCGAAGCGTTGAGCGACGATTTGAACACACCGAAAGCGATTGCCGTTTTGCATGGGCTTGTGACCGAAATGAACAAGTCTCCAGAAAAAGCGGCGGAACTGAAAAAAACGCTGATTGCGTCGGGGCATTTGCTGGGTATTTTGTACCAAGATCCCGAAGAATGGTTCCGCCGGGTTCCCGCCAAACAGGAACAGGGGTTGTCCGAATCGGAAATTGAAGCCTTGATTCAAAAGCGCGCCGACGCCCGCAAAGCCAAAGATTTCGCGACGGCGGATGCCGTGCGCAAAGAATTGGCGGATAAAGGCATTGTCATTGAAGACACGCCGTCGGGTACGCAATGGAAACGGGCTTAACCAAAACGACATATTTTTGTCACTATCCCTTCTGCGAAAAAGGGAGTATCCTGTAACCAACAATGAAAATTCGGCGGAGGTGATCCGATGATGAACAAAAGCACGATTTTGACAGCGGCGGTTTCGTTTGTTGCATTGGCGGCGCAGGCGAATGCGCAGGCGTTGCCGTCCGATCCATGGGCGGCGGCGAATACGGCTCAACAGCCTGTTTATTATCAGCAGCAACAGCCGATTCAAGTGCAGCAGGTTGGTCCCGTTGTTTACGGTTCCCAGCCGTATCAGCCGACGTATGCGGGCGGTTCAAATAACATCTGGAACACGAAAATGCCCGAATTTACAGGTGAAATGACAACGTGGGGGACGGATTACGGCCAGCGCGCGACGGCTCCCGAAGTCAATATGCACAACATGCTGTCGATTACGGAACATTTGCGTCGCATGGGCTATAAAATTCCGACATCGTTTGAATCAAGAATCAAATCGGCACCCGAGGCGGTTCGTGAACGTATCATGAAAGCGATGAAAGATATGGAAAGATCGAATGATCCGTTTTCCCGTTCAGCTCAATTTGCGCGTGAAACAATCGAAAACGAAACAGGGATGACGTTTGAAAACGTTATCGGCAATTCGTTGGATTTGCTGTCGGCAAAATAGTTTAAACCGAAAAAACCCGTTATGTATTAAAAAACCCGCCTGTCGGCGGGTTTTCGATTTATTTCGGCGCAAGCACCATTGTAATCTGCTTGCCTTCCAGTTTGGCGGGCTGTTCCACTTTGGCGAACAAATCGCTGTCTTCGACAACGTGCGCCATAATTTCCTGCCCCTGTTCAATATAAGCCATTTCACGCCCGCGGAAACGCAGCGAGAATTTCACTTTGTTGCCGTCCGTGATAAAGCGCTGTGCGCTTTTCATTTTGACTTCGTAATCGTGTGTGTCGATATTCGGACTCAGTTTGATTTCCTTGATTTCGACGACTTTTTGGTTCTTTTTGGCTTCAGCCTTGCGTTTCTGCTGTTCGTAGCGGAACTTGCCCAAATCCAAGATTTTGCATACGGGCGGTTCGGCGTTCGGCGAAATTTCGATTAAATCCAACCCCGCTTCATCCGCCAGCCGCAAAGCTTCGCGAATAGAAACAACTCCAATGTTCTCACCTGCGGCACCAATCAGTCGAACTTGTTTGGCTGTGATGTCTTCGTTGGCACGCGGCCCCTCACGGGTGGGCGTGGCATGTGTCGTATCGGTAGTAATAAAAAGCCTCCATTAGTTAAGGTGTTAAACTTCAGTCTTCAATATGCGGCCAAACCGCTTCAGCCGTCAATTTGGCAATCGCTTCGGACAAGGGCAGGACTTCCTGCTTGTCTTCGCCCAAGCGGCGAATGGCAACGGTGTGTTCCGCCGCTTCGCGTTTGCCGATGGCGATAATGACCGGAACTTTCTTCATTGAATGTTCACGGACTTTATAGCTGATTTTTTCGTTGCGCAAATCCAATTCGACGCGCAATCCCGCTTTTTTCATCGCCTTTTGGACTTCTTTGGCGTATTCGTCGCCGTCGTCGGTGATTGTCGCGACAACAGCTTGAACAGGGGCGAGCCAGAACGGGAATTTGCCCGCATAATGCTCAATCATAATGCCCGTAAAGCGTTCCAAAGAACCGAACAAAGCGCGGTGCAGCATAATCGGGCGGTGCTTTTCGCCGTCTTCGCCGACATACGAAACGTCAAAGCGTTCGGGCAGGTTCATATCAACCTGCAAAGTTCCCAGCTGCCATTCGCGGCCGATGGCGTCTTTGACCTTAAAGTCCAGCTTCGGGCCGTAGAACGCGCCGTCGCCGGGGTTCAAGGTGTATTTGTATCCCATATCGGTCAACGCCTGCGCCAAAGCGGTCTCGGTTTTGTCCCACAATTCGTCGGCGCCGATGCGTTCGGCGGGGCGGGTTGACAGTTTGATGTTGACGTCTTTCAGTCCGAACGCGTCGTAAATATCCAGCATCAGACGAACGACCTTCTGACATTCGTCTTCCAGCTGTTCGGGCGTGCAGAAAATGTGCGCGTCGTCCTGCGTAAAGGCGCGGACGCGGAACAATCCGTGCAGAGCGCCCGACGCTTCGTAGCGGTGAACGCGGCCGAATTCGGCAATGTACTGCGGCAAATCGCGGTAGGATTTCAAGCCCTGCTTGAACACCAGAATACCGCCGGGGCAGTTCATCGGTTTGACGCAGAAAACGCGGTCTTCAATGGTTGTGGTGAACATATTTTCACGATACCAGTCCCAGTGTCCCGACGTTTCCCACAAAACGCGATCCATGATTTGCGGCGTGTTGATTTCAACATAGCCGACATCGTCTTGCCGTTTGCGCAAATAGCTGATGAGCGTCTGGAACAAAGTCCAGCCGTGCGGATGCCAGAAAATATCGCCGGGGGCGACTTCTTCAAAGTGGAACAAGTCCATTTCGCGTCCCAGTTTGCGGTGGTCGCGTTTTTCGGCTTCCTCCAGCTGGGTCAGATAAGCTTCCAACGATTTTTTATCCGCCCAAGCTGTGCCGTAAATGCGCTGCAGTTGTTCGCGGTTGGAATCGCCGCGCCAGTAAGCGCCCGCGACTTTCATCAATTTGAACGCTTTGCCGACTTTGCCCGTGGACGGCAGGTGCGGTCCGCGGCACAGGTCGATAAAGTCCCCCTGCTGATAAAAGCTGATTGTTTCGCCTGCGGGCAGGTCTTCAATCAGTTCGACTTTGTATTTTTCGCCTTTGTTTTTGAAAAATTCAATGGCGTCTTCGCGCTTCTTTTCAATGCGGACGATTTTTTCGTCGCGGTCGACGATTTCCGCCATGCGTTTTTCAATCGCTTCCAAATCCGCCAAAGTAAACGGAGTGGGACGCGCGAAGTCGTAATAAAATCCGTTTTCGATTGCGGGGCCGATGGTGACCTGCGTTTCGGGATACAATTCTTGAACCGCCTGCGCCATAACGTGCGAACAAGTGTGGCGGATGATGTTCAGCCCTTCCGGAGATTTGGCGGTGATGATGTCGATGTCCGCGTCGGACGCAATCGGCGTTGCCAAGTCTTGCAGTTTGCCGTTGACTTTGATTGCCAGAGCCGCCTTTGCCAGACCCGCGCCGATTTTGGCGGCGATGTCCGCGCCGCTGACGGGGGCGTCAAAGGACAAGACGGTGTTGTCGGGAAGTTTTATCGAAAGCATAGTGTTTCATTCTTTCAAAATTGAAGTTTCAAATTGCGCGCATTGTATAACCGCTTTGTTTCGGATTCAAGCGTTTAATGCTGTAAAATTTCCCGATAAACGGCAAGGGTTTTATCGCACATTTTCGTTTTTGAAAATTCTGAACGCACGCTGTCGACGGCGCGTTTCGTCATAGCGTCGCGTTCGGCGGCGGGCATATCCAGAATTTTATCCAGAATTTCAGCCAAAGCCGTCGAATCACCCGACGGGAACAAAAATCCCGTTTCACCGTCGCGCACGGTTTCCGTCGCGCCGCCGTGATTTGAGGCAACGACGATTCGTCCCATGGCTTGCGCTTCGGGAACGACGCGGCCGAACGCTTCGGGATCGGTCGAAGCCGAAACGACAATGTCGGACAGCAGGTACGCCACATCCATTTCAGAACAGTGGTCAACCACCTGTACAACCGATTCCAGTCCCAGTTTTTTGGCTTTTTTATCCATTTCCTTGCGGTAAGCGACGCGCCCTTGATCCGAACCGACAAACAGACAGCGCAAATCCTTGTGTTTCATTTTCGCCAAAGCGTCCAGCAGAACCAGTTGTCCTTTCCAGCGGGTCAAACGGCCGGGAAGCATGATGACGGGGCGGTCTTCGGGCAGGTTCCATTTTTTCGCCAAAGCAATCATGCGTTCGGGCGAAACTTTCGCCGTGTCGAAGCGGTCGATGTCGACTCCGCGGTGGATGACGCGGATTTTGCTTTCGTCAAGGCCGTAGTTGTCCATGATGTGCCGTTTTATAAAATTGGATACGGCGATGGTGACGACACCTTCGGTCATAATGCGGTTGTAGGCTTTTTTCAGCTTTATCGGTCCGATGTTGTACGCGCCGTGGAATGTCGTCATAAACGGGATGCCGGCTATTTCAGCCGCCCATTTCGCACTCCACGCGGGGGCGCGGGAACGGGCGTGAATGATGTCGACATGCTTGTCTTTGATGATTTGCGCCAACAGTTTGGCGTTTTTGCGCATGGTAAAGTAGTTTTTGGAGTAAACGGGCAGGGTGATGTGTTCCACGCCGATTCGTTCCAATTCATGCTCCAGCCGGCCGCCGCCCGACACGACAATCGGCGTCCAGCCGGCGCCGAGAATCGCCGAAGCGACTTCAATCGTTCCGCGTTCGACGCCGCCTTGTTCCAAGCGGGGCAAAATCTGTAAAATAACGGGTTTGTCGTTGAGCATTTTGAAAAATCCTTAGTTCAAAGGGCCGCCGAACGGACGGCGTTCCGTATATCCCGCTTTTTTCATGCAGGATGAATACCAAAAGTAAATCAAAGTCTTGGAGGGGTGGGCGTTGTTGACGAAAATGGGCATGGCTCCCTTGTACGGCGAAAAGTTGCCCCAAATGCCGCCTTCCTTCAGATTTAAGGTCAAATCGCGCGTTTCTGGCGACAGACTGAAGATGTTGAATGTTTCAAAAGGAAACCAGTCCGCTTTTTGCAAACAGCGGTTATGGTCGCGGACAAAATGATCGCCGCCCGTGTTGGGACGTTCCCAATAGTAAATCCGCGTCGGCGAAGAACAGGCCGCGCTTAAAGCGACCAATCCGAGGACGAAGGCTTGTTTCAATCGTGACATGAACGCTCCTTGTTAAAAATCCAAATTCGTATAATGCGGCGCGGGAACCAAATTTGCAAGTCTGTCCGCCAGCAGCGGCTTGAACGAAGGGCGGGATTTGATGCGGGCGTACCAGTTTTTGGTTTCCTCGTAAAGAGGCTGTCCGTTTTCATCCGTTTTGTCCCAAGGCACTTCGCCGACATAGTCCAATACGGACAGCTGAGCCGCCGCCGAAATGTCCGCCATTGAAAAAGTTTCGCTTGCCAGCCACTTGCGATGTTTAAGCAGCCACTCCGTATAATTCAAGTGTCCTGTCATGTTCTGCTTTCCCGCGCGCAGGAAAGTCGAATCGGGGGTGCCGCCGTTCCACAGGCGTTTGAAAATCTTTTCCCCCGCCAGATAAAGCGTAACCTCTTTATAAAACTTTTCATCGAACCAATCGCACAACCGGCGAACTTCCGCGCGTTCAAAAGCGTCATATCCCATCAAAGGGCGGGACGTGATTTCGGCGATGTATTCGCAAACGGGACGGTGCCCGCACAAAGCGCGGCCGCTGGGTTCTTCCAAAACGGGAATTTCCCCCGCGGGATTCAAAGCCAGAAAAGTTGGAGGGCGTTTCCACGGTTCTTCTTCAATCAAGGTAAATTCCAGCCCGTTTTCCGCCAAGACGATTCGCGCCTTGCGTGAAAAGGGGTTGGCGGGATGATGATGCAGCGTAAACATAATTCACCTGTTAAACAAAGACTTTTTTCTTATAGTCCGAAATTGGTTTAAAGCTTGTAAATTTTTTTGAAAACGGCTTTAAAACTTTTTTCGTTTTTTTGATTTTTTTTGTTGACTGGGCGGATAAAAAGCTGTATCAAGTCATTGTCTTGTTAAGCCCAAATGGCGGAATTGGTAGACGCGCTAGCTTCAGGTGCTAGTACTCGTTCGGGTGTGGAGGTTCGAGTCCTCTTTTGGGCACCAACAAGTCAAAACTTCAAGGGGCGGTTCAGCCCCTTTCTTTTTGGCTGAAAAGGGAAAATGATGGGGCAGATTTTCTTTCACGAGGGCGATTTGCCCGAATCCGTCAAATTTACGGGTTCCGTTGCGATAGATACGGAAACCATGGGACTGGAAATCAAGCGCGACCGGCTGTGTCTGGTGCAGTTAAGCGCGGGGGACGGAAACTGCCATATCGTCCGTTTCAAAAAAGGCCGGTACGACGCTCCGAATTTAAAAGCCTTGCTGACCGATTCGAAAGTCTTGAAAATCTTTCAGTACGCGCGTTTCGACGTCGCGGCAATGTATCATTATCTGGGGATTGTCTGTTCCCCCGTGTACTGCACGAAAATCGCGTCGAAACTTGCCCGCACCAATGCGCCGAGCCACAGCTTGAAAGCTTTGTGCGAATCGCTGTTGGGCGTGGAACTGGAAAAGGAACAGCAGTGTTCCGACTGGGGGGCTGACGAATTGACGCCCGAACAATTGAAATACGCCGCAAACGATGTGCTGTACCTTCACCGCTTGAAAGAAAAGCTGGATGATTTGCTGGCGCGCGAAGGGCGGACGGAATTGGCTCAAGCCTGTTTTGATTTCCTGCCGAATGTCGGAAAAATGGACGTTGCGGGCTTTGCGTGCGAATATGTGTTTGTTCATTAAATAAATAAAGGATTAAAGCCATGACGCCGACGGAACTTTTGCAAACGGCACACGATGTACTGGACAAGGAAAGCAAGGCTTTGGAACTGTTGGCGAATTCGCAGGACGATTCGTTTGTCCGGGCCGTCGACGTTATCAATAAAACGAATGGGCGCGTCATTGTAACCGGCATGGGTAAAAGCGGACATGTCGGCCGTAAAATCGCCGCGTCGCTGTCTTCTTTGGGGACGACGGCGTATTTTGTTCACCCCGGTGAAGCCAGCCACGGCGATCTGGGGATGATTGAACCTGCCGACGTTGTTCTTGCTTTGTCGAATTCCGGCGAAGCCCCCGAATTGAGTGATATTATCGCATTTTGCCGCCGATTCGATATTAAGCTGATTGGTATGACGGCGCGCCGCGACAGCACTTTGGCTCGGCAGTCCGACGTTGTTTTGTGTCTGCCGCCCGTTGAAGAAGCCTGTCCGTTCGGCATGGCTCCGACGACGTCGACGACGCTGATGATGGCGTGGGGCGACGCTTTGGCGATAGCGCTGTTGAAAATGCATCATTTTTCAAAAGACCAATACAAGTTGCGCCACCCCGGCGGAAAACTGGGGAAAATGATGCTGACGGTCGCCGATTTGATGCACTCGGGCGATGAGCTTCCTTTGGTTTCCCCCGATATCAAAATGGCGGACGCTTTGGTTGAAATGAGCGAAAAAGGCTTCGGCTGTCTGGGGGTCGTCGACGCGAACGGCGATTTGGTCGGCATATTCACGGACGGCGATTTGCGCCGCAGCATAACGCCGGATTTGCTGAACAAAAAAATCGCGGACGTTATGACCGTCAATCCGAAAACGGTGACGGCGGATATGGGCGCGCTGGATGCGTTGCGGATTATGAACACGACGGGCAAGGGAATTACCGGTTTGTTTGTCGTGGCGGGAAAAAAGCCTGTGGGACTTCTTCACCTGCATGATTGTCTGCGTGCGGGGATTGCTTGATGGCGGACAAGGTTGTCGATTTAAGTCTGGCAAAATGGGGCAAAACCCGTACGGACGGGTCGGTCGACTGGCGGCGCAAGCAAAATATCCGCATGCGCCATCACAGCCAAGTGGTCGTGTCGCTGAAAGTTCTGCTTCCCAGTCTGGCGGCGGTTTTAATCGGGTTGGTGATATTGTGGCCTCAGCTGCAGGCGCGGCAGGACGAGGCAATTTCCATCGTTTCCGAAGATACGGCTCCGCAGGATCAAGTGATGATCAACCCGCGCTTTTTCACTGTTGACGACAAAGGCGAACGGCTGAATATAGTGGCGGAAAACGCTTACGAACTGCCGGGGGATACGCGCAAAATCCAGCTGAATCAAGTCAAGGCGGACATTTTGTCCAAGGACGACCGTTTTGTTGTGTTGGATGCCGAGCACGCCGTTTATGCGCAATCGGCCGATTCGGTGGATTTGTCGGGGGCAGTTAATTTATATTCCGAAGATGGTTACGAACTTAACACGACGCAGGCCTCGATAGATTTGAAAACGCAAAACATAGCGGGGCGGGCGGAAACGTTCGTTCGCGCTCCGGCGGGAACGGCGACATCCCAAGGATTCCAAATTTTGAACAACGGGAAGCTTATCCGCTTGACGGGCAAAACACGCGCGGTTTTCTATCCTGACAGAAAGGACGGACAATGATCTTTAAATCTTTTGTTTTATGCGGTTTATTGACGGTTTTGCCCGTGTATGCGCAGGCGGCGGGGGCTTCGTCGAATCAAGAGGTTGTTTTGACCAGCGAAGGCGGACTGGAATGGGACAGCAACAAAAAAACGCTGTCGGCCGATACCAAAGCTTTGGTTGTGCGCGGCGATACGGCGCTGGGGGCGGACAAAGTCGTCGCCTATTATAACGACGTCAACGGAAAACAAGACATTTTCCGCGTCAAAGCGTTCGGAAACGTGATGATTACAACCGACAAACAGGTTGTTTACGCCGATACGGCGACTTATGAAATCGCCGATTCGCTTGTCATTTTGAAAGGAAATCCCGTCAAATTGATTGCGGGCGACGAAAAAATGACCGCAAAAGTGGTTGAGCTGTGGCAAAATAAAGGAATCGCCATTGCCAAAAACAATGTTGTCGCGCAAAAAAATTCACGTAAATTGGAAGCAGACACCGTGCGCGCTTATTTCGTCAAAAATGCCAAAAACGCAACGGAAATTGAGCGTTTTGAAGCGGAAAACAATGTTGTGATTTCGACAGAACGCGAAAAAGTGCAAGGAAATACAGGCACTTACTGGGTTCAAAAGGAAACCGCCATGCTGGAAGGCGACGTCAAAATATCCCAGGGAAACAACTTTATTATGGGTGAAGTTGCGGATATAAACATGAAAACAGGCGTAAGCCGCTTGCAAACGCCGTCGGAAAAGGGTAAATCTAAAAAACAGGTGCATGGTGTTTTCACCCCCGACAGCGCAAAACGAAAACAGGCGCAACCGGAAATCGAAAAACCGCGCAAACCCGAAATGTTAAAGGAAGAAAAGCGTGACAACGGAAGCGAACGAACGGAAAAGCTCCTCAGCTCCTCAGACGAAAAAGGGGAATGACGCTCCGCGCTTGGCGGCGTCGACCGATATGGGATTGCGCGCCATCGGGTTGTCCAAAGCGTATAAAAAACGTCCCGTTCTGCGGAATGTTTCCTTTAGCGTCAATCGCGGCGAGGCGGTCGGTTTGCTGGGGCCGAACGGTGCGGGGAAAACAACGTCTTTCTATTGCATTACGGGGCTGATTACGCCCGATTCGGGGACGGTTTCCGTTGACGGCATTGATGTAACGGGGCTGCCGATGTACCGCCGCGCCCGCTTGGGTATCGGCTATTTGCCGCAGGAAGCCTCCATTTTCAGAAGCTTGAGCGTTGAAAACAATATCCGCGCGATTTTGGAAGTTGTCGAACCTAATTTGGACAGGCGCGAAGAAAAATTGGAAAATCTGCTGAATGAATTTTCCGTCTCCCACTTGCGCCGCGCTCCGGCTATGGCATTGTCGGGCGGTGAACGCCGCCGCGTCGAAATCGCGCGCGCTTTGGCGTCGAATCCGTCCTTTATTTTGCTGGACGAGCCGCTGGCGGGCATCGACCCGATTTCCGTCGGCGAGATTCGCGATTTGGTGTCGCATTTAAAACACCGCGGAATCGGCGTTTTGATTACGGACCACAACGTCCGTGAAACACTGGACATTATCGACCGCGCTTATATTTTGTACGACGGCGTCGTGTTGATGGAAGGCAATCCGCAGGACGTTGTTCGGCACGAAGATGTTCGCCGCGTCTATTTGGGCGAAAAATTCGCATTGTAACACCGGCGGCGGAGGGATAAAACAATGACCCTGACGCCCCGTTTGGATTTAAGGCAAGCTCAAAGCTTGACCATGACTCAACGCTTGCGCCAAGCAATTGATTTGCTGCAAATGTCCGCGTTGGAGTTGGAAAACGCCGTTGATGCGGAATTGGAAAAAAACCCGTTTTTGGAACGCGAAGGCGATTCTGCAGAGGATGTTTTTGAACAATCCTCCGGCAATATTCGCGGGGATGCGGCGTCTTTGCCCGACGGCGGCGAAATTCCCCTTGATACAAACGACGAACCGACCGAGGACAGTTTTTACGAACAGGCGGGAAACGAAGAATCGCAGTCGTTCGATTTTATGGACGTGTGGAGCGGAGCGGGCGCAAAAGGAGCGCGCGACGACGATTTTTCCGCGCTTGATTTGTGCGAAGCCCGCAAGGTGTCGCTGGAACGCTTTTTATCGGAAAAAATCGAATCGGCTTTTTCGGGAAATGATTTGCAAACGGCGAATTCCATGCTGGAAAAACTGGACGGCGGCGGCTATTTGACGCAGCCTTTGACAAAAGATGAGGAAAGCCTGCTTCCGCGGCTGCAGGCGATTGCTCCGACGGGCGTTTTTGCGCGAAATCTGGCGGAATGTCTGGCTCTGCAGCTGAAAGAACGCGACCGATTCGATCCCGCGATGGCGGCTATGCTGGATCATTTGGATTTGGTCGGGGCGCGGGAATTCAAAAAACTGTCGAAATTGTGCGGAGTGGATGAAAACGACATATCCGACATGGTGGCGGAGCTTCGCCGTTTGAATCCGAAACCTGCGGCCGATTTTGAAGATTCGCAAGCGGCGGCGGTCATTCCCGACGTGCTGTTGCGAAAAACAAAAACGGGAAGCTTTATTGTTGAATTGAATCAAGCCGTATTGCCGCGCGTGCTGATAAACAGGACGTACGCGGCGGAAGTGTCGGCTTTTGCGGGACGGGACAAACAGGCGAAAAAATTTCTGAACGAACAGTTGTCCAATGCGAATTTTCTGATTAAGGCTTTGAATCAGCGGGCGGAAACGATTTTGAAAGTCGCAACGGAAATCGTTGAACGGCAGCGGGATTTTTTCGATAAAGGGGCGGCGGGGCTGAAACCCATGGTTTTAAAGGATGTCGCCGAAGCCGTTGAACTGCACGAAAGCACCGTCAGCCGCGTAACGCAGCAAAAATATATTGCGACGCCGCTGGGGACGTTTGAACTGAAATACTTTTTTTCACAGGGCGTTGGTTCGGACGGCGATTATTCTGGACAAGCCGTGAAAAGCAAAATCAAGGCGTTGATTGACAATGAAAAACCCGACAGCGTTCTGTCGGATGAGGCATTGGTTGTTTTGCTGAAACGCGAAGGCATTGACATCGCGCGGCGCACGGTTGCCAAGTATCGCGAATCGATGGGAATACCGACATCGGCGCGCAGAAAGCGGGATAAACGGCTTATTTTGACGCGCAAGTGAAACATTTACTTGACTTGCCGCGCTTCGGGTCGTACCTTTGCTAGCCAAGTGGGATTGTTTCCCCACGGAAGTTTTAACTTTTTTAACAACGAGAACGGCACTATGAAAATTGCTATTACAGGTAAACAAATCGATATCGGAACCAGCTTGCGTTCTTATGTCGAGGAACACATTGAAAATACCGTCAAAAAGTATTTTGAAAATCCGCTGAACGCAACGGTTTCCTTTTCTAAGGAAGGCTCGATGATTCGCGCGGATATTTCCGTCCACCCGATCAGCAGCGTTTTGGTTCAAGGCAGTGCAAGCACGGGCGATGCTTATGCCGCTTTCGATTCCGCCAACGATCGTATCGGCAAACAGCTGCAGCGTTACAAAAAACGTTTGACGAATCATAAATTCGATGCCGAAACAGTGAACCTTGCCGTTATCGAACCGGAAAAAGAAACGGAAGACGAAACGTTGCCGCAGGATGAAACCGCGCCCGTCGTCGTCGCCGAAATGCAGTCCGAACTGCCGCTTTGCACGGTCAGCGGCGCCGTTATGCGCATGGATTTGGCGGATGTTCCCGCTTTGATGTTCCGTAACGTCGCCCATGGCGGGTTGAACATGGTTTACCGCCGCGCCGACGGAAATATCGGTTGGGTCGACCCGCAGGCGTAATCCGTTATGCTTTTATCGGAATTGTTGACTCCTCAGCAAATCATTCCCGATATGAAAGCCACAAGTAAGAAGCAAGTTCTGTCCGAACTTGCTTCTTTTGCGGCGGGGCAACTGGGAATTGAAGACAGGATGATTCAAGATGTTCTGGTTGAACGTGAACGTCTGGGATCAACGGGGATGGGCGACGGGGTGGCGATTCCCCACGGCAGGCTGCCGCAGTTGGACAAGCTGTTTGTCGCGTTTGCGCGTTTGTCCAGACCCGTTTCGTTCGATTCGCCCGACGGACGTCCCGTGGATCTGGTGTTTTTACTGTTGACGCCGGAAAGCGCGGACGGGGATCATTTAACCGCTTTGGCGAAAATATCGCGTATGATGCGCGATGAACGTTTTTGCACGCTTTTGCGTGGAATGGACAAGGCGGAAGCCATCTATTCCGCCATTTTGGAACGTGATCAAAAATAAAACGAAAATTTTTTAAAATTTTTGTTGACAATGAAAATCATTAGGGGCATATTGTCCCTGTTTTCGGGGGTGTAGCTCAGCTGGGAGAGCGACGCGTTCGCAATGCGTAGGTCAGGAGTTCGATCCTCCTCATCTCCACCATAAAAGAACCACGGCTTAAACCGTGGTTCTTTTTTTTGTCCGCATCCAAAAACAATTGTGACCGGCACGTGTGCCGATGTCCGTACATGTCGTTTGACAACTGTTTGAACGCATAATCCGTTCCTTTCTTTTTTCTATTCAAACGCCCGATAAAGACTCGTGACGGGCGGTGATTTTTGACGACGTTTTCCTAATCAAGGGGCGTTTTTGCCTGTCTGCGGGGCGTTAAAAAGATTTTTAGAGGCTTTTTATAAAAAACACTTGAAAAATACATAGGGGGGGGGGGTAGGATAATATCCAAAAGTCATTCAGCAAGGGAGAAAAACTGATGAATATGAAACACACACACGAAAGCGGCCGTTCAATGATCGAAATGCTGGGCGTTCTGGCGATTATCGGTGTTTTGTCCGTCGGCGGTATTCAAGGATACTCGATGGCGATGTCGAAATTCAAAGTGTCCAAAACGACCGACCAAATCCAAACAATGGTGACGAACGTTCGCACACTGTTTGCAGGACAACGTACCTACAAAGGATTGGAAGATGCCGCAACCGCTTATACAATGGGAATTTACACAGACGAAACATACAAAAGTGGCGATGGTAATGGCACAAACGCATACGGCGGATCCATTATTTTGGGTGGTTATCCTAAGGATGCTCCTCATAATTTTACGATTACCTATAATGAATTGCCGCAAGATGCCTGTGTACGCATAGCTATGTCCGATTGGGGGGATGCATCATCCGGTTTGGTCGGTTTGATTGTTGAAGGAAGTACTCAAAAAGCACCTACAGCTGCTCCGAAAGCAGCTGCAGTTACGGATGGTAAGGGTACGTTTTTAACAGCAGAGAAGGGAGTTCCTGTTCCTTTGGCAAATGCTGTTAAAGCTTGTAAAGGAAGCAGCGATAACACATCTTCCATTACTTGGATTTACCGTTAATCTGTTTTACGGTTTAGGGAAGGGGCGCGAAAGCGCCCCTTTTTGACATCAAATCAATCGGCATCGCGGACGGTCGCGATACCGAAGATGAGTTCACTTCAAATTGCGGTAAAAGTTTTCATGCGTTCCCAAAGCAATCAGCGTCAGCACGATTTTGTCGTCGTCGACGGTATATCCGATGAGCGTCAGCTGCCCGACCATTTTGAACTTGTAGACACGCAGCCACGCCAAATCCCCGCGCTTTTGTTCGCCGATTTCGGGATTGGCGAACACAGCCCGCAAAGCCGCGTCCGCGTCTTTTTTCTGATTCGGCTTCAGCTTTTTGTACGCTTTTTTAAAGGAAAGCTTTTGTTCAATCCGCATTGCCGTTTCCGAAATCGAACGGAACGGACGGTTCGTTCGCGCCGTCAAGACATTCCTTTACGAATCCGACGGGCAAATCGGGATTTTGTTCGCACGCCTTGCCCAATCGGTACCAGTATTCGATTTGCTTCGGTAAGCTGCGCAGCTGGGAATCCGCAAAGCGTTTTGCGTCGTCAACCATGTATTTGGGAAGCCGGACGGCTATCATCTGGTTCATGGGAACACCTGCCTTTCATTTTTAATGTAAAGCAAAATGCGACAAAACGCAACAAAACATTTTTTTGACGCCGACTCCGCGGCGGTTTTGTGCAGGTATAGGCCTCTGTGTCAATCGATTATTGAATCGCCGCAGCCCTAAAGGGTCTGGCGGTTTCGATTTTTCATTTCATATTCAAACGTCCGATAAATGACTCGTGACGGGCGGTGATTTTTGACGACGTTTTCCGAATCAAGGGGCGTTTTTGCCTGTCTGCGGGGCGTTAAAAAGATTTTTAGAGGCTTTTTATAAAAAACACTTGAAAAATACATAGGGGGGGGGGGTAGGATAATATCCAAAAGTCATTCAGCAAGGGAGAAAAACTGATGAATATGAAACACACACACGAAAGCGGCCGTTCAATGATCGAAATGCTGGGCGTTCTGGCGATTATCGGTGTTTTGTCCGTCGGCGGTATTCAAGGATACTCGATGGCGATGTCGAAATTCAAAGTGTCCAAAACGACCGACCAGGTTCAGACAATGGTGACGAACATCCGCACATTGTTCGCGGGTCAAAGAACGTATAATGGCTTGTCGGATTTAAAAACGGCTTACACCATGGGCATTTTGACTGACGAAACGTATGACGGCTCAAACGCGTCCAATGCGTATGGCGGCAGCATTTTGTTCGGCACGCCGAACAGCAATCATTATTTTACGATTACTTACAACGGTTTGTCGCAAGATGCCTGCACACGTTTAACGATGGCGGACTGGGGTGATGCTTCTTCGGGGTTGGTGGGCTTGATTGTTCAGTCTTCAGCTCAAGCTGCGCCTCAAGATAATGCGGCTAAAGCGCCGACTTTTTCAACGGCTGCGGGGACATTTCCTGTAGCGCTGGCTGATGCTGTGGCTGCATGCACAGACAAAGCTAAAGCTGATAATGACGCATCCATTACTTGGGTTTACCGTTAATCAGTTTTACAATTTGAAAAAGGGGCGCAAGCCCCTTTTTCTATGTTTAAATCAAAAACGTGTAGATGTTCATAAACAGCAAAAAGCAAACCAGTCCGATATACGGCAGCATCAGCAAAGCGGCAATCGTCGACATCGCGCGGAATTCCGAAAAACCGAACGTCATTATCAAAACGGCGGCGAACAAATCGAACAAAGCCGCCCCTGCCAGATGCAGGCCGAAATACAATCCCAGCCAAACGACCAGCAGGAAAAACTGCGCCCAGAACAGCAAAACGGGGATTTCGTCATCCTCTTCGCGGGCGATTTCGCTGATGATGGAATAGGACGCGGCTTGACACAAATAAGCAACGGAACAGCAAAGCAGCCACATTGTTCGGGACGACGGCATGACGAATTGGCCGTTTGTACCGGCGACGACTTCGCCTTTGTTGGCGTCAATGACGACTGTGAACAAAATTCCGACGGCCAAACTGGCCAGCCAAAACAGAATCAGCGGATATTTCAAGTTTAAAATTTTAGCCATGGCGTTTTTCTCCTTGCTTGTTTATGATGCGCCAAGCGGGAAAAAATAAAAAGACCGCCCTTCGGTGTATACAATGCCGACGGTTTGAGATATAATCATCGCTATCGTTTATGAAAAGGATTGCCCGATGCGTTGTTTGACAGGATTTTTGATTGTTGCAGGCGTTTGCGCTTTTACCGCTTCTTCCGCTTTTGCCGGCGAGGATATCTCTGCCGCCGCCGCGCGAATCGCCAAGAACAAGGTCGAAATGGAGCGTTTGAACCGCCAATCCGTTCAAACAGGGCAGGCGGTTGCCGATATCGGCGATTTGTCGATTGAGGATTTTTTGGAATTGAAAGCCGTTCCAAACGGATTGGGTGCGGTCGATGCAAACGATATGTACCGCGCAAACGACAGCTTTGCGGACATGACAACGAAAGAGGCGGTCGAATCCGTTAAAATCATGCGTGAAAACGGCATTGATTTGCCCGAAGGTTTGGAAAACGAAATCCGGAAAAATCCCGACGACGCGTCAAAGCTGATGATGGACGCGTTTTCGACCATTCAGCCGCCGGAATACAAAACGCCCGACGATGCCAAGGCGATTCGCCGTCAAGTCATTCGCAAAACGGAAAACACGTTGGGGATTCCGTTCAAATCTTTGCTGGAACAGCAGAAAAAACAAATGACGATTTTGAAAAAGAAATAAGCCATGCAGCCCGTATTTATTTTGGTTCGTCCGCAGTTGGCGGAAAATGTCGGCACGGCGGCGCGCGCCATGATGAATTGCGCCATAGCCGAAATGCGTTTGGTCGATCCCGACGAAGATCCGCTTTGCTCGCGCGCGATTGCGGCGTCTTCGGGCGCGGATGAAATTTTGCGCAACGCAAAGATTTTTAAAACCGTAGAGGAAGCCGTTGCGGATTTACAGAAAGTCTACGCAACGACGGGGCGTCCGCGCGATATGATAAAACCTGTTTTTACGGGGCAGGGAATGGCCAAGGACATTCAAAATCAGCAATCGCGGGGCGTCAAATGCGGCGTGATGTTCGGTCCCGAACGCACGGGGCTGGAAAACGAAGACGTGGCGTACGCCGACGCGATTGTAAACATCCCGCTGAATCCGAAGCATTGTTCGCTGAATTTGGCGCAGGCTGTTTTGCTGACGGGGTACGAGATTTTCCGTTTGACCGATTCGACGGCGGAGGAATATCTGGCGGCGCCGAATACCGTTCCCGCGGACAAAACAGAACTGGAACACCTGTTTACCCATTTGGAGGACGAATTGGAACAGGTCGGATATTTCCGTTCGCCCGAAAAGAAACCGCGCATGATGCGTAATTTGCGCAGCATCTTTTCGCGTGCGAATTTGACTTCGCAAGACGTCAGAACCCTGCACGGCGTTATTACGGATTTAAGGCGCTAACGCCGCTTTTTGCGTTTGACTGTTTTCTTTTTGCCCGTCGATTTTTTTACGGCGGGCTTTTTCTTTTCGGGTTTCGGAGCCGCGGACGCGCACACGGATTTTCCGTCGGGCAGGGACACCATTTCTTCACCGTAAGGGCATGTAAAACATCCCCCTTGTTTGTCTTTATACGGCGCGTTTTTCGGACAGGCGCGGCATGTCCAGCGGTTTTCCGCGTTTTTTTCGACATACGGGCATAAAAAATCGTTTTGCTGAGCCAAGCGTTTGCAAATCTCGATTTCGCGGACGGCTTTCGGATCGTCGGGATAAACGGACGGGCAAACGTTTTTTAAAGGTTCTTTGTTGCGGAAAGTTTTTTCCGCTGTTTGCTCTTTGGGCGGCAGGGCCGTTTTGTACGCCGCGCTCAATCCGAAAGCCATCCGTTCCAAATCGGACGGGGAAACGTCGCGGTTTGACGGTTTGACGGCCTTTCCGTCGACAACGGGATACAGGCTCAAACACATCGGATATCCGTCCTTTTTCGCCAGCAGCGTGCCGTCGGGACAGCGCAGGCAGAACGCTTTGTTTTTGGTGTCGTCAATCATATACGAACTGTTTTCGGGGCAGGATACGCACGCGCCGATTTGTTTGGGATACGGCTGTTTTTCCCCTGTTTGACACTTTTCGCGTTTGCGGTACAAAAAGTTGTAAATGACGGGCGCGGATGATTTCGGAACATAGGAATAGCTGTAAGCGGCGGCGGATTCCGTCCAAAACAGAAAAATCAACAGCAAAAAGGGTTTCATTCGGCAGCCTCCGTTTCTTTCCACGGCAGATTTAAGGCGCATACGCCGCGGATTTCCGAACCCAGACAGGCGTTTGTGTAAACGCCGATTTTGATGACCGCGCCTTGCTTCAGCGCTTTGTTGAACAGGCGTTTGTTTTCGATTGTCGTATAGAAAGTCGTGCCGCAGGCTTCAAACATTTGTTCGCCGCCGCCGATTTTTTCCATGTAGCCGTCGCGGACGTCGAAAGTTCTGTAAAAATCGGGATGAAAGATTTTGACCGCGTACGTTTCGATTTTCGGGTTTTTGCGTCCCGTTCCGAACAGCAGTTCCTGCTTGAAGCAGTCTTCGGGAACGTTTTGATCGCGCACGGTTGTTTTCCCGACGGACGGAGTCCCTTGTCCCGTAAAGTCTTTCCAGTCGCCCAAAGCTTCAGTCAGTTTGAATTGCGTCAAAATTTCCTTGGCTTTCGCGCGGTCTTTGGCAACGCCGTGTCCGTAAAAGGAACGCAATGCCCTAATCAGCGGATTGTCGCATTTTTTCAGCCAGTAAGCCGTGTCTTTCGCACTGGGCTTCATGCCGATTCCGTAATATGACATTTCAACCAGCAGACATTGAGCGGGCTTGCTGGGCTTTTTGACGGAATGGGCGGCGCGGCGCAGCCAGCGCAGCGCTTTTTCCGCATCGGGATGGACGCCTTTGCCGTCCAAAATCATTTTGCCGTAGCGGTATTGGGCTTCGGAGTTTCCTTTTTGCGCTCCCGCCTTGTAATAAATCAGCGCTTTGTCGTAATCGCCGCGGCGGACGTAAAAACGTCCCAATTCGTTGTGGCAGAAAAAGTTTTTTTCCTGTTCGGCGCATTTTTCGTACCACGAAACGCCTTGCTCTTCGTCCTTTTTCAATCCGTAGCGTCCCGCGTTGTACGCAAAGCCAAGCAATGAACACGCCCGCAAAGTTCCCGCTTCGCACAAATTGGCCAAACGGGGAACCGCCAAAGATGTTTTGCGCGCATAAAGCAGGCTTTCTGCCGACTGAAAATCCGTTTTTTCCGCATGGACGGTATGCGGAAAAGCTGCAAACATCAAAAACAACAACATGCCGAAACGCATAGGCAAATCCTTTCTGAGAGCTTTTGATTATACCGATTATTCCCGTTCGGTAAATGCCGAATTGACAAAAGCGGCAAAAAAGCTTCTAATAATGGAAACAAAATTGAAACAAGGAGTCCTTGATATGAAAAAACTGCTGATTTCTTTGTTGACGCTCAGCCTTGTTGCGGCATGTTCAAAATCCGACGAGCAGGAAAAAGCCAAAGCGGAAGTTGAACAGGCAAAACCCGCGCCGTGCGCGCCGATTCCCGCGCTGCCGCGTCAGATTAAACTGAACCCCGAGCAATACAAGCCGTTTGAAGGAACGGGCGATGCCGAGCTGTTCGGAAAATTGTGCATTGATGTCGACGGCGGGCAGGAATGTCTGGCCAATCAGCTGGTTGTGCTGAATCCCGCAACCGACTATTCCGAGGAATGGTTTGTGCGCAACTGGACTAAAAACGAACCGCTGGAAGAGGCCGATCCGATTGCTTTGCAGTACAATAAACAGGTCAGAACCGACAAAGACGGAAATTTCGTATTCAAAGGCTTGCAGCCCGGTTCCTATTATGTCGGGGCGGTCGCTTGTCCGTGCGAGGCTGCCAATCAAAAGCAAAACGCGAATTTCAAGCTTCAGCGTTACGGGGCGAAAGCTTCGACGATTACAAAGTCCGAAGTTGTGCTTAGAAAAGTGTTTGAAACGGCTGAATAATAAAAAAACGAACGGCAAAACCCCTTCGCGCGAAGGGGTTTTTGCATAAGGAGAAAAATAATGGCTTGGACCGATGTGGCCACCTTGGCGATTTTGGCCGTGATTACGGGATTGCTGCTGTTGCTGCGTAAAAGGCAATCCCCCGAAACGGAATTTTTGAACCGCCGTGTTGAGGAACTGACAGTTGAAAATCAACGCTTGACGGCTGAAAAGGAAACGCTGATTCGGGAAACGGCGGAGCTGAAATCGGATGCGGGGCATTTAAATAAACGTGTTGAGGAATTAAACCAAATGCGCGAAGCTTTGACCGTGCAGTTCAAAGCGGTGTCCGCCGATATTTTGAAAACACAAACAGAAAACCAGCAGCAAAGTTTCGGGCAAATTTTAACTCCGCTGAAAGAACAGCTGACCGCTTTTCAAAAAGGCATGGACGACTTTAAACAAGTACAGGCGGCGGGACGCGGACAGCTGGACGCTCAGCTGAAAAACCTGTTGGAAATGAACAGCCGTTTAAGCGACGAAGCCAAAGGGCTGGCGAACGCTTTGAAAGGCAATACCAAACATCAGGGCGATTGGGGGGAAACGCAGTTGGAGCGCGTATTTGAGGTGGCTGGCTTTCAGCGCGGAATTAACTACACCGTACAGGAAAACGTAAAGGATGAAGACGGGCATAACAGAAGACCCGACTATGTCGTGAATCTGCCGAACAACCGCCGTTTAATCGTGGACTGCAAAGTGTCATTGAACGCATATACCCGATATGTGAACGCGGACAATCCTGACGATAAAAAGCGGTTTTTGGCGGAACATGTGCAGGCTTTGCGAAATCACATCAAAGGACTGTCGGGCAAGGATTACCAGTCTAAAGTCAAAGACGCCGGATTGGATTACGTGTTTATGTTCATTCCCGTCGAACATGCTTACTTGGCGGCTTTGCAGGCCGATCCCGACATTTACGAAGCGGCGTACAAAGCCAACATCGCGATAACGACGGCATCGTCTTTACTGCCGATTTTGCGCACGGTCGAAAATATGTGGCGTATCGAGCGGCAAAACAGAAACGTTCAGCAAATTGCCGACATCGGCGGAAAACTGCATGACAAGTTGGTTGCTTTCGTCGAAGACATGCAGGATATCGACAAAGCATTGACCAAGGCGAAATCCAGCTACGACAACGCTTTTAAGAAGCTGTCCGAGGGCAAGGGCAACGCTATCGGCTGGGCGGCGAAGCTGAAACAGCAGGGAGCAAAAGCGGCCAAAGATTTTACCGTTGATTACGACGACGAGGACGTGCCTCTGATTGAAAACGGACAGCCGCAATAATTTTGCGCATACATCGCCGTTTCTTTGACCAGTCGTTGCCGTTTCTGTTCCAATCCGCCTTTGCGCCAGTTGGTCAAGTCATAAGGGATGCCCGTTTCGGCGGCGGCGGTTTCCGCGGCGGCGTTGACTTGGTTCAAATCTTTGTACCGCGACACGCCAAGGACGGACGAAAACGCGTTAAAGCCGTTTTCTTTGGCATAAGCGGCGGCGCGGCGCAGGCGGAATAAAAAGCACACGGAACACCGTTTGCCGCGTTCGGGTTCGTTTTCCAATCCTTTGACCGCTTCCAGCCAATCGGCGGGATTGTAAGGCAATTCGACAAAGGGAACACCAAAATCGTCGCAGAACCGCTTTTGTTCGTCGCGGCGTTTTTCGTATTCGGCGCGGGGCTGGATGTTCGGATTGTAAAACAAAACCGTCATATCCGCGTGTTCCCGCGCAGCTTTGGCGACGACGGCGCACGAACACGGCGCGCAACAGGACAGAAGCAGCAGTTTGGGCATGGGGAAATCCTTTATAAATATTGAAAGCACGAGAAAGGCAAAAGCCCGACGTATAAGTGTGTCTGCATCCTGAGAACACATTATCGAAACCGCGAGGGCGCAGCCCGCGGCGGTCCCGTGATAGGTTCGCACTCGTGCCGACCAAGGCGGAGATTGCCGCGTTGCGACTTCGTCGCTCCTCGCAATTTCGAATACTATTTTTCCGCGCGGGCATCGGCAAAACGGGAAAAGAAATACCGTCATCACGGGCGCAATGACGGCTTTTCTTTAGGTCGCGGAAAGCTTACTTTTTCGCGGCGGCTTTTTTCGCCGGAGCTTTCTTCACCGCTTTTTCAGCCTTTTCGGCTTTGGGCGCGGCCGCTTTTTTGGCGGGGGATTTTTTCGCGGGTTTCTTTTCTTCGGCCTTCACTTCTTCTTTTTCTTCGCAAACGCATTCGCAGCAGCATTCACATTCACCGTCGGCGTTGGCTTCAGCTTCCAACCAACATTCGACGTCCGCGCCTTCGGGGCAGCCGTTGTTCAGCCATACGAAGTAGGCGGCTTCGCGGATTTTGTCTTCGTTACTCATACTCATTTCTCCCAAAACGAATTAGTTTCACAGCCTGATTTGATTTCACGCTTTTATAGTTGTACACGATTTTGCGCGAAAACTCAATACAAAAAGGGGTCAGACGAATTTGAACGCCTTGACGTTCCATTCCGAACACGTCCAGCCGTCGCCGCTGTTTTCAAACACGCAAACGCCGCCCGTCGCGACTTTGATGTCGTGCGTTTGGCAAAAGCCGTCGTAGTCGCCCGTCAAATACGGCGCAAAACGGATGATTCCGTTCGACGACACCAGCAAAACCGTTTCGCCGTCCGCTATGGAATCCGCAAAAGCTTTCCATGCGGAAACGATTTTTTCGGGGTCGACTTTCCAGCCCTGCGGCACAACGGCTTTGGCGTTCCACAAATCAATCGCGTCCTGTCCGATGCGGGCGATGACTTCGTCCTCGGTTTTGTTTTCGTCGGGGCCGTAGTCGACTTCCGTAAAATCGGCGTTCGGGACGACGGGCAGGTCAAGCCTCAATTCCTCAACCGCCAAAGCCGCCGTTTTCATCGTTCTTTGCAGCGGCGCGGCAAAGACTTTTGTCGGAATCAACCCTTTGGCTTTCAAGTATTTTCCGATGCCGCGGGCGCGCTCCTCCTCGACCAGAGGCAAATCGGTTCCGGCGCCGACGCGTGTCGGGGTTTCGTCCTTGCGAAAAGTGTTGCCGTGACGGGCAATAATCAGTCGTTTCATTGTTCTTTCCATGCTTTCAAAAAAGTGAATTTATCGGATGTTTTTTGCAGTTCGGGCAGCAGCGTCTGCAGCGTTTCCCACCGCTTGACAACGTTTTGCGGGGAAAAGTAGCGGTCGCGCTTTGCCAATCGGGGTAAAACCAAAGGCGGTTCGGCGGAAATAAAGCGGATTTCCACCGTGTAGCCCAGTTTTTTGATTTCTTCGTACAGTTCCAAGTGCAAAGGATTGGCGTTCGAATGTTCGAACACAATCGGCAGACGGGCTTTGACGGCTTTTTTCAAAACGTGATAGCCGATAAACCGCGCGGGCAGTTCCCAACGTTCGAACGCCCGCTGTTTGTCGGTTTCGACTTCGGCTTGATAAGGGGGCAGTTGCTCCATAATCGCGTCAAAGCTTAAATACAGAAAATGCGGATTTTCGGCTTTGAACGCCGCTGCCAAAACGGATTTTCCCGACGCGGGCAATCCCGAAATGTTAATCAAAACGGGACGTTCGACGGAAAAAACGCCCGCCAGATGCCGCGTCAAAACCGCCCGTATGTCGGATTTCAAGGAAAACGGCGTGAAGCCGTCAGGCAGGGTCGCCGCAAACGACCGCGTTCCCAAAATCCTGTTGACGACGGTTTGAAGCACTTAGACCAATTCCCCGTATTCGGCGATAATCGCTTCGACGCGGGCGACGTCTTCGGGGGAATCGACGCCGCTGGTCGTTTTGCGTCCACGGTAGTCGACTTCGACCATTTTGACTTTTTTGCCGTTATAGAGGAAGCGCATTTGCTCCAACCCTTCGATTTGGTCGGCTTCGTAAGGGGACTGGGGCAAGGTGAAGTAGTCTTTCAGTGCGTCGAACGTGTAGGCGTACAGCCCGACATGGCGGCGCACGGGGCTTTTTTCAAACAGTTCGCGTGCTTTTTCGGGTTTGCGCACGGCGGGAATCACGTTTTTGGAAAACGCCATGGCGTAGCCCGCTTTGTCGACCAGAACGGTCGTTCCCGAATAAGGCGTCGTTTTTTTGGATTCCAGCAGGCGGTCGTATTCCGCCCAATCCAAACGGACGCACGGCGTGAACACGTCGGCGGGACAAGCTTTCCACGCGTCAATCAGCTCCTGCAGCAAATGCGGCGGGCAAAGCGGATTGTCGCCCTGCAAATTGATGATGAAAGCGGGGGCTTGCGCCTGTTTTTGCACCGCGTCCCAGCAGCGTTCCGTTCCCGATTTGCAGTCCGAGCGGGTCATGGTGCAGGGGATGCTTTCGGCTTTGCAGAAATCGGCGATGCGGTCGTCGTCCGTCGCCACGGTGTACGCGCAGTTGTCGTTGTTTTTGCAAACAAAGTCCGCAATCATCGCCACGCGCTTTATCATTTCGACACCCGCGATTTTGACCAGCGGCTTGCCGGGCAGGCGGGACGACTGATAACGGGCGGGAATGATGATGAGAATCTGATCCGATGTCATAGAAAAGCCTCCGAAAAATGAATTTGTTTCAGTCTAAGCGTCAAAAGGGGCAAGTCAAGCGTTTTTACGTCGTTTATTTTGTGGAAAAAAATCTTTCGGTTGTGTATCTTATTATCACTGTTTTGTTTTTTAACCGCTGAAAGAGTTTTCCCATGGGACGCGAAAGAAAATTTAAACCCAAAGCAACCCCCGTTTTGACGGGTTCCGATGTCGGCACCGTCAGCAAACGCGGCTGGATTATCAAAGAAAAGCATAACCATTTGATGGACTACGCCGCCAGTTCGCCGATTATCATCGAACACGTCAACCCGCAAATCGACGCGGGACGCTATGCCGTCAAACGCGAAGTCGGCGACACGATGGACGTAACGTGCAATATCTTCAAGGACGGACATGACTTGATTAAAGCCGTGATTTTGTGCCGCTTGGCGGATTCAAACGAATGGTGGGAAACCCCGATGGCCGAAGTCAACCACGGGCTTGCCCAATGGCACGGCCAGCTGTGGTTCGGCACGAACGCGCGCTATATCTACACGATTGAGGCTTGGGTTGACGAGTACGGTACTTGGCTGGACGGCACGACCAAAAAACTGGAAGCGGGACAGGACATTTCCCTTGAATTGGTCGAAGGCGCGGACATGGTGCGCAAAACCGTTGAACGGCTGAAAACCATCAAGGACGTTCGCGACGAGGATGCGCGCAAAAACGACATGGCTTTGCTGCAGGACGCTTTGAAGCGTTTTGACGAAAACGAAGATATGTTCCAATGCGCCAACATTCTGATGGGCAACGAGGTTTCCGAAGCGATGGACCGCTGGCCCGACCGTGAAAAGGCGACGCGCTACGATCGTGAATTGGAGGTCTACGTCGACCGCGAACGCGCCCGATTCGGCGCTTGGTACGAAATGGACGTCCGTTCGCAGGGTTCGACCCCCGGTGTTCACGGCACGTTCAAGGATGCGGAGGCCCGCTTGCCCGACATTCAAGCCATGGGATTCGATGTCGTTTACATGTTGCCGATTCATCCTATCGGCTATGCGCACCGCAAGGGCAAAAACAATTCGTTGGTGTGCGAACCGGGGGACGTTGGTTCGCCTTACGCCATCGGTTCGGCGGAGGGCGGACACCGCTCGATTCATCCGCAGTTGGGGACGATGGACGATTTTCGTTCTTTCGTCGCCAAAACGCACGAATTAGGCATGGAAGTCGCCATGGACTTCGCGATTCAATGCTCGCCGGACCACCCGTGGATTAAAGAACATCCCGAATGGTTCACGTTCCGTCCCGACGGCACGATTAAATACGCGGAAAACCCGCCCAAGAAATATCAAGACATCGTGAACGTCAACTTCTACGGCGAACATTCCGAATCGCTGTGGCTGGAGTTGCGCGACACGTTCTTGTTCTGGGCGAACGAAGGCGTGCGCATTTTCCGCGTCGACAACCCGCACACAAAATCCGTTCCGTTCTGGGAATGGGTGATTCGCGAAGTGCAGAACGTCTATCCCGACACGTTGTTTTTGGCGGAAGCGTTTACCCGTCCGCCCATGATGCAGATGCTGGCAAAAGTCGGCTTTACGCAGTCGTATTCGTACTTCGCTTGGCGCGAAACGAAAAAAGAGCTGGAGGAATACTTCACGGAACTGACGCAGACGGACGAAAAGGAATTCATGCGTCCGAACCTGTTCCCGACCACGCCCGACATTATGCCGATGTACTTGCACGACGCGCCGCGTTCGGCGTTCATCATCCGCTTTATTCTGGCGGCGACGCTCAGTCCGTCCTACGGCATGCTGAACGGCTATGAACTGTGCGAAAACGACGGTATTCCCGGACGCGAAGAGTTCAACAACTCGGAAAAATACGAAATCCGCACGCGCGATTGGAACGCCGAAGGCAACATCAAGGACGTTGTCGCGGCAATCAACTGGATTCGCGGTGAAAACTACGCTTTGCAGGAATACGAAAACCTGCGGTTCTACACGTCGGAAAACGACAACATCATCTTCTACGGCAAAATGACCGAAGACAGAAGCAATATGATTTTCGTCGCGCTCAGCCTTGACCCGTATCACGGACAGTCGGGGCGGATTTGGTTCCCGACCGAAGAAATGAACGTCGCGTTCGGCGGACGCTTCCATGTCGAAGAACTGCTGAGCGGGCGCGAATTCGACGTGCAGGGCAACGAATTGTGGATTAACCTGTATCCTGCGGGAAATCAGGCGGAAATCTATCGCGTGACGCCGATTGACCGCGCGTGGTAAAACGGGGGAGGCTGACTGTGAACGATAAAACGGAAGTGTCCGCTTGGCTGGCGGACGGGGCTTTCAAAAAAAAGTTTTGCAAAGCTTTGGAAAGCTTTATGCCGACCAAACGCTGGTACAGCGCAAAGGACGACACGATTAAAGCCGTCGGCATCGAAGCTGTTGCGCCGATTGACGGAAAAACGACTTTTGCGGTTGTCAAGGTTGAATTGAACGGCGGGGACGCCCCGATGTTCGTCATCCCTTTGCGCGCCGCGTTCGGCGAACGGGCAAAAGCGGTCGATGAAAAAGCCGTCATTTGCTCCATTGAAAACGGTGTTGTCTTTGACGCCGCGGGCGAAAGCGATTTTTCCGCGGGCGTGCTGGACTTGATGGCGAAAGACGCGGCGGTCGATGTCGGAAACGGTTTGACGTTCAAAGCGTCCGCCACGGCAAAAGGCAAGGCTTTAATCGAATCCGTTGCGGGACTGCCGCAAAAGATGATGGGCGTCGAACAAAGCAACACGTCGCTGATTGTCGGCAAAAAGATTATGCTGAAAATCTACCGCCGCGTCGCTTACGGCGAAAACCCCGAAATCGTCACGTCGTCCTTTTTGACGGAAACGGCGGGATTTGAAAACACGCCCGCTTATTTGGGCAAAGCCGAGTTGACAAGTGCCGATGGCAAAATTCTGGGCGTCGGCATTTTGCAGGCTTTCGTCGCGAACGACGGCGACGGCTGGGGCTATACGATGAAATATCTTCAGTCCGTTTTCGCCAAAGCGAAAAGCGGCGAAGCGGTCAACCACGCCAACTATCTGAAAACGGCGGCTTTGCTGGGCAGACGCACCGCCGAAATGCACAAGGCGTTTGCCAAGGGTACGGACAAAGTGTTTGCGCCCGCGCCTGTGTCGCCCGCCGATTTGACCGATTGGACGGCGCAAGTCGTCGCGCAGGCGGACAGAACGATTGCGGTGGCGAAAGCCAACGTCGCGCCTTTGACGGGTGATATGTGCCGCAAAGTCGAAACTTTGATTGCCCGCCGCGATGCGATTGTCGAACGGATTAAAGCCCTTGTTCCCGCAAACGTTAAGTGTATGAAAACGCGTTTTCACGGGGATTATCATTTGGGGCAGGTGGTTGTCGCGAACGGCGACTTTTTCCTGCTGGATTTTGAAGGCGAACCGTTGCGCCCGATTGCGGAACGCCAAATCAAGCATTGCGTTTTGAAAGACGTTGCGGGCATGGTGCGGTCGTTTGACTATGCCGCGTTCGGTTCTGTGCTGATGTTCGTTGACGAAGCCGACAGACCGCAAATGCTGCCCGTTGCCGCCGAATGGCAGAAACAGGCAACTGAAGCGTTTTTAAACGGCTATTTCCAAAATATGGCGGGTTGCGCGTCTTTGCCCGACAACGCGGAGGACACGCAAAAGCTGCTTGACCTGTTCGTTTTGGAAAAAGCGCTGTACGAAGTGATTTACGAAGTCGCGAACCGTCCGGATTGGCTTGCAATCCCGATGAACGGTTTGTCGCGATTGATTGACCTTGACGGAGAATGAGCATGAAGAATTATTTAGACGAAAGTATCGTAGAAGCATTGGTTACTTCGGGATATGGGGATCCGTTCTCCGTCTTGGGGATTCATCGCGAAGGCGCCGACGGCGACTTGGTCGTCCGCACGTTCCAGCCGCAGGCACAAAACGTGTACGTCTTGGAATACGAAACGGGCAAAGTGATGGCGCAAATGGAGCGCGTCCACAGCTCGGGACTGTTCCAGTACGAATTCCCTGCCGATTGGGATTACTTCAAATACCGCCTGCGCATTGATTTGTGGCAGGGTGAATCCTACGACACCGAAGACGCTTACCGCTTTCCGCCCGTTCTGGGGGATATGGACATTTATTATATGTCCGAAGGTTCGCATTTGGACGAATATGACCGTTTAGGCGCGCACCCGATGAAACTGGACGGCGTTGACGGCGTCGCTTTCGCCGTTTGGGCGCCGAACGCCCGCCGCGTGTCCGTCGTCGGCACGTTCAACGAATGGGACGGACGCCGCCACATGATGCGCCCGCGCGGTTCGTCGGGAATTTGGGAAATTTTCGTTCCCCATATCGGCGAAGGCGCTTTGTACAAATACGAACTTATCGGACCCGAGGGCAACATTCTGCCGCTGAAAGCCGACCCTGTCGCGTTTTATGCTGAAAAACGCCCGTCGACCGCGTCGGTCGTCTACAACCTCGACCGCTATGAATGGAAAGCCAAAGGCTGGGGCAAAAAGCGCGAAACCGTCAACGCGATGGACGCGCCGATTTCGATTTACGAAGTCCACTTGGGGTCTTGGCGCAGAAACGGCGACGAGGGCATGCGCTATTTGACGTACCGCGAAATGGCGGACGAGCTTGTTCCTTATGTCAAAGACATGGGCTATACGCACGTCGAACTGCTGCCCGTCAACGAACACCCGTTCGACGGGTCGTGGGGCTATCAGGCGACGGGGCTTTACGCGCCGACCAGCCGTTTCGGCACGCCCGACGAATTTCGCGAACTGATTGACGCCTTCCACAAAGCGGGCATTGCCGTCATCATGGACTGGGTTCCCGGACATTTCCCCAAGGATTCGTTCGGTTTGGCGAACTTCGACGGCACGGCTTTGTACGAACACGCCGACCCGCGCCGCGGCGAACACAAAGATTGGGGAACCAAGATTTACAACTACGGCCGCCGCGAGGTAAACAACTTCTTGACATCGAACGCGATGTTCTGGAACAAGAAATATCAAGTCGACGGTCTGCGCGTCGATGCGGTTGCTTCGATGCTGTATCTGGACTACAGCCGCAAAGCGGGCGAATGGATTCCCAACAAATTCGGCGGACACGAAGACTTGGAAGCCGTCGAATTTTTAAAGCGCACCAACGAACTGATGTACGAAAACTGCCCGGGAACGGCGACGTTCGCGGAAGAATCGACCGCGTGGCCGATGGTGTCGCGCCCGACGTACATGGGCGGTTTGGGCTTCGGCTACAAATGGAACATGGGCTGGATGCACGACACGCTGGATTATATGGCGCTGGATCCGATTTACCGCCGCTACAACCACAACAAAATGACGTTCGGCATGCTGTACGCTTATAACGAAAACTTCGTTTTGCCGCTCAGCCATGACGAGGTTGTTCACGGCAAAGGTTCGCTTTTGACAAAAATGTCGGGCGACCGCTGGCAGAAATTCGCGAACCTGCGCGCGTACTACGGCTTTATGTACGGCTTCCCCGGCAAAAAGCTGCTGTTCATGGGCAGCGAATTCGCGCAAGACCGCGAATGGGACTACAACGGTTCTTTGAGTTGGCATTTGCTGAACGACCCGATGCACCGCGGCGTGCAGAGCGTCGTGCGCGATTTGAACAAAATCTATCGCGAAATGCCCGCTATGTACGAGCAGGACTATGACCCGCAGGGCTTTGAATGGATTGACCCGAACAACGCCGACGAAAGCGTGTTCAGCTTCATCCGCTACGGCAAGGACAGAAAGGATATGGCGGTCGTCGTGTCCAACTTTACGCCCGTGCCGCGCGAAAACTTCAAACTTGGCGTTCCCAAAGGCGGCAAGTATATTGAAGTCTTCAACTCCGACGCCGAAATTTACGGCGGCAGCGGAATGGGCAACATGGGCGCGGTCGAAGCGACGGACGAAGGCTGGAACAACCGCGAACATTCGGTTTCCATCACTTTGCCGCCTTTGTCGACGCTGATTTTCGTTCCGCAAGGTTAAGCCGGAGGCCGATGCAATGCCGCAGGGGATTCGCGTTTTTCCCGGTCGCCCCTATCCGTTGGGGGCGACTTGGGACGGTCACGGTGTCAACTTTGCGCTGTTTTCCGCCAATGCGGAAAAAGTGCTGCTGTGTTTGTTCGATGAAACGGGAACCAAGGAGATTCAGCGAATCGCCATGCCCGAACGCACCGACGAAGTGTGGCACGTTTATCTGCCGAACATTCAGCCGGGGCAGTTGTACGGCTACCGCGTTTTCGGACCGTACGATCCAGAACGCGGACACCGTTTCAATCATAACAAGCTGTTGATTGACCCGTATGCCAAATCGCTGACGGCGAATCCCGTGTTTCACGAAACAATGCAGGGATACCGCGCCGGCAGTCCGAAAGCCGATATGTCTTTCGACCGCCGCGACAGCGCGCCTTTTGCGCCGAAATGCCGCGTAGTGGATGATTCGTTTGCGTGGAACGGCGACAAAAAGCCCGAAACCGCGTGGACGGAAACAATCATTTACGAAACGCATCTGAAAGGCTTTACGTTCAAAAATCCCGAAATCGACGAACATGTCCGCGGGACGTTTTCCGCCATGGCGGCGCCCGAAGCGGTCGGGTATCTGAAATCTTTGGGTATTACGTCGGTCGAATTCCTGCCGATTCAGTCTTTCTTTACGCCCAAGCATTTGTTGGACAACAAGCTGGTCAACTATTGGGGCTACGATCCGATAGCGTACTTTGCCCCGCATCCGTCTTATATGGCGGGAACAGATTTGGCGGAGGTCAAAAATATGGTGCGCGCGTTCCATGACGCGGGAATCGAAGTCATCATGGACGTTGTCTACAACCATACGGGCGAAGGCAATCAAATGGGCGTCACGCTGTGCTTCCGCGGCATCGACAACGCCGTTTACTATCGCCTGAACCCGACAAACAAACGGTATTACGAGGATACAACGGGTTGCGGCGCGTCGTTCAACGTCGAACATCCGCGCGTGCTTCAGCTGGTGATGGATTCCTTGCGCTACTGGGTGGAAAACGTCCATGTCGACGGATTCCGCTTCGACTTGGCGCCGACTTTGGCGCGTACGGAAAACGGCTTCAACCAAAACGCGGGATTCCTTTCCGCCGTTCAGCAAGACCCCGTTTTGCAACGCGTCAAGATGATTGCCGAACCGTGGGATGTCGGCATGGGAGGCTATCAAGTCGGGGCTTTTCCGCCGGGGTGGTCGGAATGGAACGATCGCTTCCGCGACACGACCCGCCTGTTTTGGAAAGGCGACAAGGGGCAAATCGGCAACCTTGCGTCCCGCCTGACGGGGTCAAGCGAAACGTTCGGCTATCGCGGGCGGCATCCGTGGACCAGCGTGAACTTCATTACGGCGCACGACGGTTTCACCTTGCAGGACGTCGTTAGCTATAACGACAAGCATAACCAAGCCAACGGCGAAAACAACCGCGACGGGTCGAACGACAACAAGTCTTGGAACGGCGGCTTCGAGGGGGAAACAAGCGAACCCGCCGTGCTGGATTCGCGTTTGCGGCGCAAGCGCGCGATGATGGCGACGCTGATGCTGTCACTGGGCGTGCCGATGATGACGGCGGGCGACGAATTTTGCCGCACGCAAAGGGGCAACAACAACGCCTATTGCCAAGACAGCCCGATAAGCTGGCTGAACTGGGAAAGCATATCCCAAGACGACGCGGCTTTTACGGATTTTGTGCGGTATTTGATTCAAATCCGCCAATCTCACCGTGTTTTCCGCCGCAGACGCTATTACACGGGCAAAAAAATCGGCGATTCCAAAATCAAAGACATTACTTGGATGACGCCCGAGGGCTTGGAAATGAGCGATGCCGACTGGGGCAAGCCGTACGCGCAAAGCCTGTCCGCGCTGATTTGCGGGTCGTTGAGCGTCGCTTTCTGCAACGAAGAGGGGCGCTTTACGTCCGACAACCATTTCTTTTTGGTAATGAACGCCAGCGGCGAAAGCATTGAATGGCTGCTGCCCGAAGTGCAAAAGGATACGCCGTGGTCGCTGATTTTGGACACGACGCGCCCGAACCCGAAAGTCGAAAACGAACCGCACAAATCGGGTGAACTTTACAATGTTCCCGCATGGTCGGTGCTGTTGTTTGAATCTCCCATCCCCGATGAAGAAAAGGCGGAATTGCTGGCGCGCGAAGGCGCGACAGGCATATTGGGCGGCGTGTATCAAGCCGTTCAGAAAAGCCGTCTGGTCGCGACGACGGAAGATTTGGACAGACTGGACTTTATGACATACGGACCGATGGGCCCCGTGGCAACTCCCGCCGATTTGACCGAACCGGAAGAATACGACGGCTTTACAAAGCTGATTTAGAAAGGATACTTTAGTGACAAACCATATCGAAACGGTCAATCTGTTAGCCGAAAAAGCGGGTATCCTGCCCGAATTTTCAGCCGAAGGCGGCATTTACAAAACGTCCTTTGAAACGCAAATCGCGGTGCTGAACGCTTTGGGAACCGATGCCTGCACTCCCGAAAAGGCCGAGGAGGCTTTGCAAGCCGAACTGGAAAAACCGTTCAAGCGCGCTTTGCCGCCCGTCGTCGTCGCCCGCATCGAAAAAGGTGTCGCCGATGTTCCCGTCACCGTCCGCGCCAAGGGCAAACATTCCCCGATTGACTATGTGCTGACGCTGGAATCGGGTGAACAGGCGTTCGGGCAAGCCGTTCCCGCGATGCTGGAAAAAATCGATGACAACGGTGAATTCGAGCGCGTAAAGCTGGTTTTGGATTTGCCCGATGTCATGGGGTATCATTCTTTGACGGTTGAAAGCCCCGATTTGCCCGAAACGGGACGGACGATGACTTTGGTTGTCGCGCCGACAAAGTGCTATCAGCCCGAAATGATGCGTGAAGGCGGCAAGCCGTGGGGCTATCCGCTGCAGCTGTACGCTTTGCGGTCGGCTGAAAACTGGGGCATCGGCGATTTTACCGATTTGGGTAAAATGGCGGGCGTGGCGCAGCGGTTCGGTGCGGACATTCTGGGCATCAACCCGATTAACGTCGCTTTTATGGCGAACGTTGAAACGGCAAGTCCTTATTATTCGTCGTCGCGTCTGTTCTTAAACCCGCTTTATATCGATGTTATGGCGGTCGAGGGGGCGCAAAAGTCCAAAAAATTGCAGGCTTTGCTGGCGGACAAGGATTTTCAGGCGAAACTGGCGAAAGCCCGCGCTTCCCGTCTGGTTGACTACGCTTTGGTCGGCGAACTGAAAGGCAAAGCATTTGAAGTGTTGTATTCCGAATTCAAAGGCTCCGCCGATTTTGACGCTTTTTGCGAAAAGGGCGGCAAGGAACTGGACAACGCCGCTTTGTATCAGGTGCTGGCGGAATCCTTTGTGCTGAAGAAAAAAGGCGTCGGCTTTAAATCGTGGGGCAAGGCGTACGATTCGCCCGACACGGCGCAGGCAAAAAAATTCGCCAGGGAACACGCCGACAGAATCCGCTATTTCAAATACCTGTTCTGGCTGGCGGACGCGCAGTTCAAGGCGGCGTCCGAAGCGTGCAAAGCCGCGAATCTGGGGGTCGGACTGTATCAGGACTTGGCGGTCGGCGTGGCGGCGGAAAGTGCGGAAACTTGGGGCGCGCAGGAGCTGTTCGCCGTGGATTTAAGCATTGGTTCGCCCCCCGATATGTTCAACGCGGACGGTCAGCGCTGGGGTGTCGCCCCGATGCGTCCCGAAGTGATGAAACAGGAAGCGTATGCGACTTACCGCAGAATTTTAAGCGCAAATATGAAACGCGCGGGGGCGGTGCGCATTGACCACGTTATGGGTTTGGCGCGTCTGTTCTGTATTCCCGACGGCGTTGCGGGCGCGTACGTGCTGTATCCGTTCGCGGACATGGTCGGCATTGTCGCTTTGGAAAGCCACCGCAACAAATGCCTTGTCGTCGGCGAAGATTTAGGGGTAGTCCCCAGCTTTTTCCGCGAAGCGCTGGCAGAGGCGGGCATTTTGTCGTTCCGCGTGTGCCGCTACGAGCGCACGCCCGACGGACGCTACATTCCGCCGGCAAGCTATCCCGAATCGGCTTTGGTCGCGGCGGGAACGCACGACATGCCGACATTGACGGGCTGGTGGACGGGCGGCGACATTGACGCCGCGCGCAAAATCGGATTGATGGACGAACAAAAAGAACAATCCGCCCGCGCCGAACGTTACGGCGACCGTTTCGCTTTGGTCGAAGCGCTGTCCCGCGTCGGATTGTGGTTTGTGGAATCGGAAAACTTTGAATCGCAAATCAACGGTGCTTTGCCGCCAAAGATGATTGAAAAGGTCTACACCTATCTGGCGCAGGCGCCGTGCCAAGTGTTTTTGGTGCAGCTGGAGGATGTCTTGCATCAAGCCGAGCAGATGAACATGCCCGGGACGTGCGACGAATACCCCAACTGGCGTTTCAAGCTGCCGAAAACAATTGAAGAACTGGATTCCGACGAAAATATGGAAAAAATCGCCAATATTTTAAAAGCGGCGCGGTCGTAACATGTTTTTGATTTTGTCTTTTATTCTGGCGCTGTCCTGTTCGATGATTACGATTCGGGTGCTGGTGTGCTACAACCCCGAAATCGCGGCAAGCGTCAAATGGGCAATCGGGACGGTCGTCGTTGCGGCGTGGTATGCGCCCGTGCTGATAGGCTTGGCGCGCAAAGCGGGCGTTACGGGCGTTCCCTATGTGCTGCTGTCCCAAGTCCTGTATTTCATGTTCGGCACGGCATTTATCCTGTTCTGTCTGATAATGCTGCGGGATGTTTTCTGGATTTGGGGATACAAGGCGGCGGGGTGGTTCGGCAAAGCGTCCGCGGCGTTTGACCCGATGAATGCGGCTTTGCTGAAAAAAGCAAACATTGCAACCTGCCTGCTGGCGGCGGCGGTATCGCTTTATTCGCTGTATCAAGGAGTCAAATTTCCAGCCGTCAAACCCGTTCAAATCGCGTCGGACAAAATCGCATATCCGTTTAAAATCGTCGTTGTCAGCGATTTGCACATCAATCCCGCCATGCCCGTCAAACGGGTTGAAAAAGTCGTCGCAACCGTCAACGCTTTAAAGCCCGATGTGATTGTCCTGCCGGGGGATATCGTGGATGCGAAGCCCGACGAAATTGCGGAGCAAACGGCGGAACTGGCAAAGCTGAACGCCAAATACGGCGCGTTTGTGACGTTGGGAAACCACGAATTTTATGTCGGGGCAAGCGCATGGGAAAACAGATTTCGCGACTTGCGCCTGTTTTATTTAAGGAATGAAGGCTTGATGCTGAACGGCGCGAACGTGTATCTGGCCGGCATCCCCGATCCGCACGCTTTGCAGCTGACGCCCGCTTTTATGGAAAAAATCGGGGCGGTTCTGGCGCAGAAATCACCCGAAGCGTTCACGATTTTTATGTCCCATTCGCCCGCGATTGCCAAGAAACTGACCAAAGAACAGGTCGATTTGCAGGTTTCGGGGCATACGCACGGCGGGCAGATTTTCCCGTTCCATTTTCTTGTTAAAAAAGCGAACGGCTTTTTGTCGGGACTGTACGACGTCAACGGATTCAAGCTGTACATCTCAAACGGGGCAGGGGGCTGGGGGCCGCCCATGCGGCTGTTCGCGCCGTCCGAAATCACGGAAATCACGCTGGTTCCCGCAAAATGAGGCGGCTTGTCTTCTTCACTTTGCTGACGCTTTGCGGCTGCACGGAAATCAGCCGCCCCGTTCACATCGCTTCAAACGTTCCCGCCGCGATTTACGTTGACGGACGCCTTAGGGGCGCAACGCCGATGACAATCGATGTGGAAGACGGCAAAAAAATCGTTTTGAAGGCGAACGGCTATCAGCCGGCGGCGGCTGAAATCAAAAAAACAAACAAAACAACGCGTATCCTGTCCACGGTTTCGACGGACAAGCCTAAAGCCGAGTTTTTGCTGGCGAACGGCAAATTCGGGGTGGAAGGTTTTTCCGACAATATGAATGAGATTGCTTTTACGGCAACGTCGTATCCCGTATATCTGGTAACCGACCTTCCGTCCGAAGCGACGCGCGTTTTAATGCCGTACAGGGTTGAAGAATACGCGCCGCAGCAGGTGTTTGTGACTTTGCAAAAACGAATTCCGAATCCGCAGGAAAAACAAGCCGCTGAAATCCGCCGCTTTATTTTGCATGCTTTCGCCCCGAAAACAGCCGAGTTCACGGCAGTTTTGGTTGAAATGACCCAACTGCCCGCAGGGGATTTGACCGAGATACTTGCCGCAAACCCGACACCCGATGCGGCGGCGGCCGCCGTTGTCGAAAAATGGAAACAGGAGCATCCATGAAACGATTAAGCCTGCTGTTTTTGCTGTTTCCGTTTTGCGCCCAAGCCGAGGATTTTCATATCTCGGCCAACGTTGACGCCGATATTTATTTGGACGGGCGGTATTGCGGGAAAACGCCCCGTGTTGTGGATTTAAGTGGTGTTGATGCAATCACTTTGAAACATGAATATTTTGAAACGGCTGAAATCAGTCGGAAACGGGCTGTCGAAACTCGTCGGAAATTGATGTCGACGACATCGGGCGACGCGCCGCGAAACAGTTTCCTGCTGGCTGAAAAAACTGAACGGAGCAACGAAAAAAGCGAGGACGAGCCGCGTCAATATACCGCCCGCAACATTCGCAAAGGGTGGGGGTGGATTTTGTGGATGCTGCCGCTTGAAAGCGTTGTTTATGCGTCGCATACGGTTTTTGTTTTGCCGTCCCAAGCATCGCGCTACACCGTTCCCTATGTGGCCGAAGAATACGAACCAAATCAGCTGTACGTCTACATGTTTCCAAAACAGCGTACCGAGCGCGACGAACGGCTGTGGCAAGTGTCGCGCTTTGTTTTGAAAAACTTTAAATCGGACAGAGCTGAATTTGTGGCCGCTTTGCACAAAATGACAGGGTTAAGCACAGAACGGCTGACGGAAATTTTAACGGCCAATCCGACGCCAGACGCGGCGGCGGGCAGTGTAATCAAAGCGCTGTCAGCCTTTTAGCTTCTGGAGCGCGCTTTGTTCAGCAGAGCGGTAAGGGCGGCTGTTTTGCTTGGCTGTGCCGAAAAGCGATAAAATTTGTTCAAATCGGCAAAACCGTTCAAAACGACGGTCGGGCGGTTGCTGTCGTTCATTTGTTCCAAATGTTCAGCGGCGGTCAGTTTGTAGTTCGGGTCTTGGCAAAACGTTTCATAGCAGCGCAAAGTGGCGTCGTTGATGACCGTTCCCTGCTTTTGCCATGCGAAATTCATTCCGACGGCGATTGCGCCCGTGCCGTCCGCGCGGATGTTGTCGCCGACCATGACGGCGGTTTTCGGATCTTTGATGCTCATATCGTCAAGGATTCTTTGCATGTTTTTCGGGTTCGGCTTGTTCGTTTTTGGGGGCAGCACAACCAATTTGCCGCCCAAAGCCGTCCGTAAATCGTTGGCAACGCCTTTGACGGGTTTGCGGACGATTTGACCGTCTTTCAAGTCCGGCTGAACATACAGCCCGTCAATCATATCCGCCGTAATGCCCATTTTCGCCAAACGCGGGATGCAAACGGATTCGCGGGAATCCGTGTAAAGGACAAATTTCGCCCCCGACGATTTGATTTTGTTGATTGTTGCCAAAACGCCGCCGTACAGGCTGACTTGGCTTCTGTCCTTGTCCCATTCGTGAAAGATTTTTTCCTGCGCTTTTTCCGTTTCGGGGGACGAGGGCTTCAGCGACGGCGTGCTTGCCACGTCCATGCGCAAATCTTTGCCAATCAGAGGGCCGGAAATGTGCTTCATGGATTCGGGAACATGCGCCAATAAATCCCGTTCTAAATCCTTGCGGTCGCGATTGTGGAGTTTGGCCAGCTTGTCCAACGCCGCATCAAGTGCCGATCCCCATGCGTTGAATTTATCCGAAATCGTGTTGTCGATATCGCTGACAACCAGAGCAATCGGTTGTTTGCCGGACATAGTTTTCCCCCTTATGAAAAAAGCCGCTGTCCAGTATAGCGGAAAGCGGCTTTTGATTCCAGATCTAATTATTCTTCGGCGACGGTATCCGATTCTTCATCGTCTTCGTCGTCGTGTTTCGGGATAACGGTCGCTTTGACCTTTTTGACGCGGAAACCGTCGATTTCCAAAATCTCGAAACTGCATTGCGGGCAGTCCACAACGTCGCCGACTTTGGGTTTGCGCGCCAGCAGCCCGAACACATAGCCGCCGATGGTGTCTTCCTCGTGTTCCTCCAGCGGGCGCAGTCCCATGTATTCCATGGCTTCGTCCAGCAAAGTCATGCCCAAAAATTCATACGAACCGTCGTCAAGGCGTTTTTCGTAAACATCCGTGGACGTATCGTGTTCGTCTTGAATGTCGCCGACCAGTTCTTCCAGAACGTCCTCCATGGAAATCAAGCCCGACGTGCCGCCGTATTCGTCAATCACAATCGCCATGTGAATCCGGCGTTTTTTCATTGTGTGCAAAACTTCGGAAACCGACAGGCTTTCGGGGACGAACAGAACTTCGCGCAGCATTTTTTTGATGTCGCGTTCGCCTTCGTTCATCAAAATGTCGCGCAAATGCACCATGCCGACAATGTTGTCCTTGTCTTCGTCGCAAACGGGATAGCGCGTGTGGTTGCTGGATTTGACGATTTCGATGTTTTCATCATAACTGCATTCCAGATACAGACATTCCATGTCTTGGCGCGGAATCATGATTTCGCGCGCGATTTTGTCCGAAAAATCAACGGCGTTTTTGATGATTTCGCTTTCCGTTTTGTCAATGACGCCGCCGCGCTGGGACGCGCCCGCAATCAGTTTCAATTCTTCTTCGGAATGAACCAAGTCGCTTTCATGTGCGGGATGGATGCCGACCAGCTTTAACGCCAAAGCGGCGCAATGATCGAATATCCAGATAATCGGACGGAACAGCTGCGCGAACAGATACAAAGGACGGACGACCAGCATGACCGCCAGCTCCGTTTTTTGAATCGCGATGGACTTCGGCACCAGTTCGCCGAAAACGACGTGAAGCAGGGTAATCATTGTAAAAGCGGCCGCAATGCTGACCGAATGCATCAAAACAGGGTCGTCTTTCAGCCAATGACCGAAAAGGGGGTCGATAATGACCGCCAAAGCGGGTTCGCCGATCCAGCCCAAAGCCAGCGAAGCAAGGGTGATGCCCAGCTGAGTCGCACTTAAATACGAATCCAACGCGGAAGTGACTTTGATTGCCAGTTTGGCTTTTTTGTTGCCGTGCGCTTCGATTTCCTCCAAGCGGGAACGGCGGATTTTAACGATTGAAAACTCCGCGGCGACGAAAAACGCGTTAATCGCCACAAAAACAAAAGCCGCAAACAGTTTTAAAAACGTATATGAAGAAGGGGAGTCCATCTTTTCCTCTTAAGTTAATGACAAAAGACAGCGAACGGGCGCGTGATCCGACGCTTTCGGTTCGTCGCGCATTTCGCCGTCGACGGCCGCTTGCGCCAGCTTGTCCGCCAATTTCGGGGACAAAAACAGGTGGTCAAGCAATATGCCGTCATTTTTTTCGCGCGCGCCCGCCCGATAATCCCAATAGGAATAAAGCGGGGCGTCGCCGCATTTTTCGCGCAAGGCGTTGGTCAAGCCTTGGAAATACAGGGCCTTGAACCGCTGGCGCACGGCGGGAACGGTAAAGGCGGAATCTTTGAATGCGGCGGGGCTGTACACGTCCGAATCGAATTCGATGACGTTGAAATCCCCGCCCAAAACAAAGTCGGTTCCGCTTTTCAGCAATTCGCCCGCGCGGGCGTTCAGCGCGTCGAGCCACTTGATTTTGTAGTCCAGGCGCGACGTGTCGTCGGGTTCGGCCGCGGGGGCTTGCCCGTTCGGAACGTACACACAGATAAAGCGCGTGCCGTTTTGTTCAACCTCCAAATAGCGGGCTTGGTCGGCGAATTCGGGGGCGATCGTGTCGGAAATCACATTGACGGGGGTTTTGGATAAAACCGCGACGCCGTTATAACTTTTTTGCCCTTTGACGGCGCAATGATAACCGGCGGCCTGCAGTTCAAAAAAAGGAAAGCCGTCGGCTTCGGTTTTGATTTCCTGCAACAGGACGACATCGGGGGAATATTTTCCCAAGTATTCAATCACTTGCGGCAACCGCGCCTTGATTGAATTGACGTTCCACGTTGTAACCGAAAAAAGCCCCGTATCCGCAGGGGAAGCAGGGGGAGGGCGTGAAATAGTACCGGAACCGTCGTTCATTTTTTATCCTTTTTCCCCTTTATACACAAAAAACAAAACGGAATCCAGATAAAAGATTGTCTTTTTGCGGCTTGTTTCTTAAACTGTTTAAAAGAGGTTGCGAAATGCGCGTTTTTAAAACGGTTTTATTGTTGTTGTTCTTGACCGGTCGGGCGTTTTCCGCTTCGCCGGAATTGTCGCTGTCCGTCGAAAACGGAAAAATAACGTACAACCGTTCCTTGCCGCAAATCGACTGCAACGGGGTTGACGCGGCGGGATGCACCGAAGCGCAGATTTATATGGACGCGCCGCGTTTTTCGTATGATGAAAACGGCAATATCGCCAAAGTTGACCTGCGATTCGGGTTGCGGAACATAACGGTTTACATTTTGTCGACGATTCCGAAAGGCAGCTGCGAGTTCGATTTGACGCTGAAGCACGAACTGACGCACGTTTCCGTCGCGCGCAAAGTTGTCAAACGTTATGCGGCGGAAATTTCAAAAGCTTTGCTGGCAAGGCTGGATGAAGGAACGGCGGGGCCGTATCAGATCGCGCAAATGATTGACCGATACCGCCGGCAAATGATTGCCGAAAAAAACAGGCAGGACCGGCTGATGGACGCGCCGGGGGCGGTTGTGTATCAATGGGAGCAATGTCTGAAATGAAAAAAGTATTGCTGATTATACTGACTGCCGTTTTGCTGTGTTCGCCCGCCTACGCGGTCAAACAAAAACGTCCGCATACTTACCAAAAAGGAACGGCGGTTTATCAAAAACGTCCAAGAACATATATGCGCAACGCCATTCCCGAAACGGAGGATTACAAAGCGTCCGAAAAAAATAAAACGCAAGGGGAGGACGGTCAAAAAGCCTCTTTTCCCGTTCCGAACAAATACGCTTTGCCAAATGCGAACGCCTATGCGACGGTTTCGCGTTCCCCGCCGGCGATTGACGTCAAAGTCGAACGCAAAGACGTGGAATACGTTTTGAAAGACGGGATTTTTCAATGCGATTCGGAAAAAGCGACGGCGGACGGCTGTACGCACTACAAAACAAGCTGGAGCGCGGTTGTCGATTGTGCAAAACCGTCGGTTGTTCTGACGGCGAAAGAGACTGAAGTTGCGATTGATTTGAATAAACGGCATCCGAAAGGGTCGTGTTTGTTCGACTTGACGCTGAAACACGAATTGACGCATTTGTCTTTGGACCGAAAAGCGCAGGATGCCGTTTTGAAATCCGCTGCAACAGCGATGCTGACGGCTTTTCAAACAATGCAAAAACAAGGCAATTCGTGTGAAGAAATCAAACGTTCCTTGTTCGAGCAGATGCGGTACTATGCCGATGTTTTTTACAAAGAGCAGGAAAAACAAAACAATTTGATTGACGGGGACGAACACTACAAATATCAGAACGAACAATGCGCGGGCAAGGATTAGGTTTGACAACGCTTTTTTAATCGCTTAGGTATATTTTCCGATAAACAAAAAGGATTCCGATATGGCTTTGGCAAAATACGCAACGGACGCAAGCAAAACGCACGGCAGGCTGTACCCCGAACGGGAAGCGCCGTACCGCACTTGTTTCCAGCGCGACCGCGACCGCATCATCCATTCCGAAGCGTTCCGCCGTTTGGAATCCAAAACGCAAGTGTTTGTGTATCACGAAGGATCAAGTCTGCGCACACGGCTGACCCATTCGCTGGAAGTATCGCAAATTACCCGTTCGCTGTGCCGCATGTTAAACTTGGACGGCGATTTGGGGGAAGCTTTGGCTTTGGCGCACGATTTGGGGCATACGCCGTTCGGTCATGCGGGGGAAATGGCTTTGAACGAGTGTATGGCGGCTTACGGCGGGTTCGACCACAACGCGCATTCGTTGAAAATTGTAACGAAGCTGGAACAACGCTATCCCCGTTTCGACGGCATCAACCTGTCTTGGGAAACGCTGGAGGGGCTGGTCAAGCATAACGGGCCTTTGACAGAAAAAGAAAAGCTTTCTGTTGATATCGTTGAATATAATGCAAAGCATGACTTGATGCTTGACACTTTTGCGGGGGCAGAGGCGCAAATAGCGTCTTTGGCCGATGACATCGCTTATTCCAATCACGACACGGACGACGGACTGAAAACGGGGCTCGTAACGGTTGAACAGCTGATGGATGTCCCGTTGTTTAAACGCCATTACGAGCAGGTCAAAAAAGAATATCCCGCAGTGGAACAATCCCGTGTGGACGCCGAAACGGTGCGGCGCATGATTAACGACATGATTTTGGATGTGGCAACGCAATCGCAACGGATTTTGAACGATTTGAAACCCGAAACGGTCGAAGACATCCGCCTGATGGGACGTCCCGTTATTGCTTTTTCCGAAAAAATGCGCACGGAAATGCAGGAATTGAAAGATTTCCTCTTTCCCAATATGTACAGACACTATACAATCAACCGCATGACCAGCAAGGGCAAGCGCATTGTGCGCGATTTGTTCGGATTGCTGTTCAGCGAAACCAACATTCTGCCGCCCGTGTGGCAGAAAAAAGCCCGAAGCTGTCCGCAAACGGCGGAGGGCGAAACAATGAAAGCGCGTATTATTGCGGATTTCGTCGCAGGATTGACCGACGCGTCCGCGATTGAACTGCATACGCGATTGTTCGACCCGCAAGTGAGACTTTAAAACGATGAATATTTTTACGGCAATCAGAAACAACATCCTTGATTCTTTGAACGAATTGGTCAAAGACGGCAAACTGCCCGCGACAATCGACGCGTCGCGCATGGTCGCCGAACCGCCCCGCGATGCCGCGCACGGCGACGCCGCGACAAACGCCGCGATGGTTATGGCAAACCAGGCGGGGATGAAGCCGCGCGAATTCGCCGAACTGCTGGCGGAAAAGCTGAAAGCTCTGCCGATTGTCGACTCTGTTGAAATCGCGGGGCCGGGATTTGTCAATATGCGCTTGTCCAAAACGTTTTGGGACGGCTGTTTGCAGGAAATTTTAGAGGCGGGGGAAAGCTTCGGATCGTCCGATATGGGCAAAGGGCGCAAGAAAAACGTCGAATTCGTTTCCGCCAACCCGACGGGACCCATGCATGTCGGCCACAGCCGCGGCGCGGTGTTCGGCGACGCTTTGGCGTCGCTGCTTCAAAAGGCGGGATACGACGTTACACGCGAATATTATATCAACGACGCGGGGGCGCAGGTTGACGTTCTGGCGCGCTCGGCGTTTTTGCGCTATAAAGAAGCTTTAGGCGAAAACATCGGCGCGATACCCGAAGGGCTGTACCCCGGCGCATATTTGATTCCCGTCGGCAAAGCCTTGGCTGAAAAATACGGCAAGGTTTGGCTGGACAAGCCCGAGGCCGAATGGCTGTCCGTGTTCCGCGCTTTCGCGATTGAAAAGATGATGGATATGATTCGCGACGACTTGGCGGCTTTGGGCATCAAGTTTGACGTGTTTTCATCCGAACGCGCTTTGGTTGAAGCGGGCAAAATCGACGAAGTCATCGAATTCTTGCGCGCCAAAGGCTTGGTTTACGAGGGCGTTTTGGAACCGCCCAAGGGCAAAATCGTCGAAGACTACGAACCGCATCCGCAAACGCTGTTCAAGGCGACTTTGTTCGGCGACGATGTCGACCGCGCTTTGAAAAAATCGAACGGCTTTCAAACTTACTTTGCATCGGATATGGCGTATCACTTGGACAAGTACCGCCGCGGCTTTGACGATATGATTGACGTGTGGGGCGCGGATCACGGCGGCTATGTCAAACGCATGCAGGCGGCGATTAAAGCGCTGACCGACGGCAAAGCCAAACTGGACATAAAACTGTGCCAAATGGTCAATCTGATGAGCAACGGCGAACCCGTCAAAATGTCCAAACGCGCGGGAACTTTTGTGACTTTGCGCGATATGGTCGACGCGGTCGGCAAAGACGTGATGCGCTTTATCATGCTGACGCGCAAAAACGACGCCCAGCTGGACTTTGACGTCGAAAAAGTCAAGGAGCAGTCCAAAGACAATCCCGTGTTTTACGTCAACTACGCCTATGCGCGCGCCGCATCCGTCCGCCGCCGCGCGCGGGAAATGTTCCCGAACCGCGATTTGAGCCTGTCCGCTTTGGCAAAAGCCGATTTCAGCCTGTTGAACGATGAGGCCGAAGTCGCGTTGATTCGCCTGTTGGCGGAATTTCCCCGCCAAGTCGAAGTCGCGGCCGCCGCTCACGAACCGCACCGCATTGCCTATTATTTGAACGATGTGGCTTCCGCGTTCCACGGATTGTGGAACAAAGGGCGCGAAAATGCGGATTTGCGTTTCTTGGAAGCCGACAAACCCGAACAATCTCTGGCGCGTCTGGCCTTGATTGAAGCCACCGCCGTTGTTATCGCTTCGGGGTTGGGGATTTTCGGCGTCACCCCCGCCGAGGAGATGTAATCAATGAACGACGACGCTTTTTCTTCGTTTCGCGAAGAACGATTGGAACAACGCAGAAAACGCCCCGCCATTTTAATCGGTGTCGGTATCGGCGTTGTTGTTGCTTTGGCAATCGGGGGCGTTACGTTTTGCAAATATGTATCGCTGTCGGGATCCTCGAACGGCGAATTGCCGGTTATCCGTGCGGACAAAACGCCGGACGGCATGGCGCCGAAATTCGCGGGCGGGCTTGATGTGCCGAATCGTGATAAAATGGTGTACGAACGGCTGCGTCAAAACAGCGCGGATTTACCGGTTGAGCGGCTGCTGGCTCCGATGGAAAAGCCCTCTGCGCCGGCTCAGCCTTTGCCGGAAGACGCCATAGCCGCTTTGGTTGAAAAGGTTGAGGCCGAACACGAACCCGCCGCCGCAATCGTCAAAGACGAAGACGGGCAGGCGGTCGAAGTCGTCTTTAAAACCGTTGAAACCGCGCCCAAACTGGAAAAGAAAGAGCCCGTCAAAGAAGTCCAAAAAGCTCCCGCCCCCAAACCCGCGCCCAAGGCGGCGGAAAAGGCTTTTGCCGTTCAGCTGGTTTCCGCACGCTCTAAAAAGGCGGCGGAGGACGAATTTAAACGCTTGTCCAAAAAACATCCGGAACTGATGGCAAAAATCCAGCATCACGTTTCGGAAACGACGTCGGACAAGGGAACTTTTTACAGACTGCGCGTCGGGAATTTTGCCGCGCGCGACGACGCCAAGGCGTTGTGTGATAAATTCAAAGCCAAAAAACAGGAGTGTTTCGTTGTCAACAAATAAACATCCTTCCGCCGTCGTCTTCGGCTGTGCGGGAACAACTTTGTCAAAAGAGGAAAAAAAGTTTTTTACGGCTGTCAATCCCGTCGGCTTTATTCTGTTCGCGCGCAATATTGAAACGCTGGAACAGGTCAAGACGCTGATTGCCGAATTGCGGGCTTGCACTGACAGACCCGACGCGCCTGTTTTGGTGGATCAAGAGGGCGGGCGCGTCGCGCGCTTGAAGCCGCCGTTCTGGAGCGTGTTTCCCGCTCAAAAAGTGTTCGGCGATTGGTACGGATTGGATAAAGACGTCGCAAAAGAGCTGTGCGCCAAAAATTTTGCCGCCATCGGCCGCGAATTGGCTGATTTGGGCTTTAACGTCGATTGTTCGCCCGTTTTGGACGTTCCCGTTGAAGGCGCAAACCCTCAAGTTGTCGGCGACCGCCCGTTTTCGTTCAATCCCGACGTTGTCGCAGAATTGGGCGCGGTTGCCTGCGAAAGTCTGATGCAAGAGGGTGTCTTGCCCGTTATCAAGCATATTCCGGGGCACGGACGCGCCAAAACGGACAGCCATTTCGACTTGCCCGTTGTCGATACAGACCTTGAAACGCTGAAGGAAACGGATTTCAAGCCGTTTAAGGTTTTGGCCGGGGTGTCCCCGTGGGCGATGACCGCGCATTTGCTTTATACCGCCATTGACGCGAAAAAGCCCGCTTCTCTGTCCGAAAAAGTCATTGAAACGGTTATTCGCGGAGAAATCGGTTTTGACGGATTTTTGATTTGCGACGATTTGTCGATGAAAGCGTTAAGCGGCCGCTTTTCCGATTTGACCAAACAGGCTTTGGCCGCGGGATGCGACGCTGTCTTGCATTGCAACGGCGATATGAAAGAAATGAAGAAAATCGCATCAGCCGCGCGTCCTTTGACGGACAAGGCGTGGGAACGCTATTGCCGCGGGCAGGAGGCCGTTTTGGGAAAATAAATGCAGGAGGACAGCGGGCTTTATCTGATTTTGGCGATATGCGCGATAGTGCCGGCCGTGCTGCTGCATGAAATCGCGCACGGCTTGGCCGCTTTATACTTCGGCGACACGACTGCGCGGGACAGCGGCAGGCTGAGCATAAATCCTTGGAATCATGTCGACCCGTTCGGAACCGTTATTTTCCCGCTGCTGCTGTTTTTAGCCAACTCTCCATTTTTGTTCGGATGGGCAAAGCCTGTTCCCGTCAATTTCAGCGCATTGCGTCAACCTAAAAAAGATATGGTTTGGGTGTCGCTCGCGGGACCTGCGATGAACTTTGTTTTGGGCGTTTCGGCGCTGGGCTGTTTGGCGGTTATGGCTCATTTCAACTGGTTCAGCAAGCCCGTCGTGTTTTTCCTGTCAAAGACGGCGCTGTTTAATTTTTCGTTGATGGTGTTCAATCTGCTGCCCGTTTTGCCGTTGGACGGCGGACGGATTTTGACGGGACTGCTTCCGTTTTCCGCCGCTGTGAAATTTGCCGGAACAGAAAAATACGGTATGGCGGCAATGGTTGTTTTGTTAATCGGACTGCCCGTGCTTGGAAATGAATTCGGCCTTGATTTGGATATTATCGGCCGGTATTTGTCGTATGTTGTTAAAGCTTTTGTGACGTTTTTTGTTGAATTGTTCGGAATCGCGTAGGAGGTTTCAATGGGTATCAGCTTGTTTCAGTTGTTGGTCATTTTGCTGATTGTACTGGTCTTGTTCGGCCGCGGCAAATTGCCCGCTTTGGCGGAAGATTTGGGAAAAAGCATCAAAGCTTTCAAAAAAGGCGTTGAAGATGCCGACAAACCCGACGAAAAACAGGACAAAGAATAGTGTTCGGCATCAGTTCCGCTGAATTTGCGGTTATCGTTTTGATTGCTGTTCTGGTTGTCGGGCCGAAGCAGCTGCCGCAGGTTCTGCGTACGGCGGGCAGGGTGTACAGAAAGTTAAACCGTTTTTTGAGAAAGATGTCGCAAGTCATTGACGACACAATGTATGATGCCGATAAAATCGCCGATAAACTGACAGAGAAAAAAGATGACGGAAGCAACGGAAAATCTTGAACCCGAGGATGAAAAAGTGATGACTTGGGTCGGACATCTGACCGAAGCGCGCAACCGTTTGTTGAAAGTGTTTGTCTTCTTCATAGCGGCGTTTTTATGCGTTTATCCGTTTTCGGGCGAAGTGCTGAAATACCTGATGTTGCCGCTGGCGCAGGCGATGAAAACGGCGGGCGGGGCGGAACGCGCCATTTTTACCGGCGTGGCGGAGGGCTTTATCGTCCACTTGAAAGTGTCCGCTTTTTCGGCGGCGGTTGTCAGCTTCCCGTTTATGGCGTTTCAAGCGTGGCGTTTTATTGCGCCTGCGCTGTATCCGTCGGAACAAGGGTTTGTCAAACCGCTGTTTTTCGTGTCGCCGCTGCTGTTTGCCGCGGGGGCGTGCTTTGTGTTTTATTTGATTGCGCCGCCCGCGTTTAAATTCCTGCTGTCCTTTCAGCAGTTGGAAAAGGATGCGCTGCCCGTTGTTTTGGAGGCGCGTATCGCCGAATACCTGTCCTTTATGATGACCTTGATTTTGGCGTTCGGAGCCAGTTTTCAGCTGCCGATTGTACTGGTTGTGCTGGCCAAATTGGGATTGATAACGGCGCAAACTCTGGTCGCGGGACGGCGGTATGCGATTGTGCTGATTTTCATTGTCGCCGCTGTTTTGACGCCGCCCGATGTCATCAGCCAGTTCGCTTTGGCCTGTCCGCTGATTATTTTGTATGAAAGCGCGATTTTGTCCATTCGCGCCCTTGAAAAGAAACAAAAATAGAGTTATAAGGGCATAACTTTTTTTATTTAGGAGCCTGTCATGTACGACATTAAATGGATACGGGAAAACCCCGAATTGTTCGACAAAGGACTTGAACGCCGCGGATTGCCGCCCCGTTCCGCCGAAGTTTTGGAATTGGACAAGAAGTACCGCGCCGCGCAAACCGACCTGCAGGATATGCAAAGCCGCCGCAACGATTTGTCCCGCCAAATCGCAGAAGTCAAAAAGAACGGCGGCGACGCCGATGTTTTGATGCACGAAGTCGGCGCTTTGAAACGCAGCATGGCGGACACCGAAGAAGACGTCCGCGCCATTTGCGAACAGATTGACCATGTTTTGGAACGCCTGCCGAACCGTCCCGCCGACGATATTCCCGACGGATTGGACGATACGACGAACCGCGAAATCCGCCGCTGGGGCGAACCGCGCAAATTCGACTTCAAACCGTTGGAACATGATGAAATCGGCGCCAAACTGGGACTGATGGACTTTGACCAGGCCGCCCGTGTTTCCGGTGCGCGCTTTGTGTATCTGCTGGGCGATTTGTCGCGTTTGGAACGGGCTTTGGCGCAATACATGCTGGATTTGCATCGCGAAAAACACGGCTATATCGAAATGGAAGTGCCTTTGATGGTCAACAGCTCCGCAATGTACGGTACGGCTCAACTGCCCAAGTTTGCCGAAGATTTGTATCACACGACGGACGATTACTGGCTGATTCCGACGGCGGAAGTCAGCTTGACGAACTTTGTCGCGGGCAAAGCCTTGGATGAGGATTCTCTGCCGTTGCGTTTGACGGCTTTGACGCCATGCTTCCGTTCCGAAGCGGGGGCGGCGGGCAAGGACACGCGCGGGATGATTCGTCAGCACCAGTTCTACAAAGTTGAAATGGTCGCCATTACAACGCCCGAAAAGTCGTGGGAAGAACACGAATACATGACTCAATGCGCCGAAGACGTTCTGCAGGGCTTGAACCTGCCGTACCGCGTGATGTGTCTGTCCGCGGGCGATATGGGATTTTCGTCGCGCAAAACCCACGATTTGGAAGTCTGGATGCCCGGTCAGAACAAATACCGCGAAATTTCCAGCGTTTCCAACTGCTGGGATTTCCAGGCGCGCCGTATGGACGCCCGCTGCAAAAACAAAACGCAAAAAGGAACTCGCTTTGTCCACACGCTGAACGGTTCGGGCGTTGCGGTCGGCCGCTGCATGATTGCCGTCATGGAAAATTATCAGCAGGCTGACGGGTCGGTTTTGATTCCGGAAGTTTTGCAGAAATATATGAACGGCCAGACGGTTATCACCGCGAAAAAATAACGTTTGGTGAATATGAAAACGCCCCGTTGACGACAGCGGGGCGTTCTTTATATCAGTCTGTTAAAGAACTGTTTTGCGGACTGATTATTTGTTCATCGCCAGCCAATGTTGTTGCGCGGCCAGCATCGGGTTGCTTGACCCGCCGCGCTGTAAAGCCTGCACTGTCAAAGAGTAAGCTTTTTCATAGTTTTTCTTCGCCATTTCGACGGCGGCTAAGGCGGCCAATCCTTCCCATGAATCGGGGGTTTCGGCTTCCAATCCTTTCGCCAAATCGGCCGCCAATTCCGTTTCGCCCGCGCGCGCCAACAACCGGATAAGGCGGTAATGCGCTTTCGGCGTTTTAAACAAGTCCGTATTCAAATATTTTTCGGACAACACTTCAATCAAGCGTAAAACTTCATCGTGTTTGTCTTTCTCGCTCAGCATTTCCGCAACCAACAGCAGGGTGTCCTGCAAATCGGGACACAAAGGCAAGAAGCCGGCATAATCTTTGCCGTTTGCAATCAACGCCGCCGTATAATACGTCAAAACGGGCGCATCGGCTTTGTTCGTGTCGTCAACGGCTTGTTTCAAAAAGCTTTCCGCCTGTTCTGTTTCGCCCGTCATCAGCGAACACAGTCCCGCCTGCGCCGACGCAATGACACAATGTGGGTCAAGCGTCAAACATTCTTTCAACGCTGCAATCGTTTCGGACAATTTGAAAGCCTGCTTCAAAGCGCGGGCCTTGTTTAATTTTTCCATTAACTGTGGATTCATGGCGCATCCTTTCAAGGCGTCAATTCCATGCCTGTGTAATAGCAGGCGCGGGTGTCGATTTGGCGGGCGTAAATTTCGTTCAAAGCGGCATTGCGGATAGCTTCCGGACGCCAGTTTTTGGTGGCTTGACACAAATCGGGCAACGGCGCTGTTTTCGCCCATTCGCGCGCTTCGGCTGGCAGGGCGTAAGCGCGTTCGTAAAACGGCTGTTCACCGCGGGGCTGAAACACGGCGCATCCCGCCAAAATCAAAGCGGAGGCAAGAACAAAAAGCTTCATTTGTCCAGTCCGAACGGGGCGGTTACACGGTCAAGCACGCCTTGAACAGCAGACAAGGCCATGCCGAAGTTTGTAACGGGAACATTTGAACGCACACATTCATTCAGACGGCGCAAAGTTTCCTGTCTGGTCAACATGCAGCCGCCGCAATGGATGACCAAATCGTAATTCTCCAAATCGTCGGGGAAGTCAATGCCGGCGCACCAGTTGAAATTGATTTTACCCGAGCACGCTTTTTGAATCAAGGCGGGCATTTTGACGCGCGCAATGTCGTCATCTTGAACGTGATGGGAACACGCTTCCGCAATCAAAACGCGGCTGCCGTCCGTCAGATTTTTCAGTTTTTGCGCGCCGTTCAGCAGGATTTGCAAATCGCCTTTGTAGCGGGCGAACAGCGTGGAAAACGTTGTCAAAGGCACGTTTTGCGGAACGGTTTCGGCGACCGCGCGGATAAGCTGGGAATCTGTAATCACCAATGCGGGCGGATTTTTCAAATTGGCTTCGGCAGCTTTGTAATCATTCTGATTCTGCACGGTGTAAGCATACGCGCCCGCGTCCAAAATGTCGCGGATGACTTGAACCTGCGGTAAAATCAGCCGCCCTTTCGGCGCGGAAGCGTCTATCGGCGCAATACAAACGACCGTGTCGCCCGCTTTAATCAAATCGGCAACCAAAGGCGGGCGTTTTTTGAACGATTCGGGAACGAGGCTTTTCAGCAAAGCTTTCAATTCTTCAATATTCGCGCCGTCTTTGGCGGAAACGGAAATCGTCGGGAAATCGAAACCGTAGCCCGTGATGTTGACCTTGTCGCATTTATTGAACACGACGACAAAGGGAACGTTCAGTTCTTTCAATTCCTTGATAAGGGCGTCTTCCTCGGCTCCGACGCCCGTTTCGTCGGTGATAATCATGGCAATATCGACTTTTTTCATCACGCGCATGGTGGCGTCGACGCGTTTTTGCCCGATGTCGCCCTTGTCGTCAACGCCCGCCGTGTCAAAGAAGGTTACAGGACCGACGGGGATGAGTTCGTAAATTTTGCTGACGGCGTCCGTGGTTGTTCCCGCAACGTCGGAAACAATGGATACTTCCTGTCCGCACAAAGCGTTCAAAAGGGATGATTTACCCGCGTTTCTGCGTCCGAACAGCCCGATATTCAGCCGTTCCCCGCGCGGAGCCGTTTGTGTCATGGAAACCTCCTGTCTGATTGATATCTGCACGGAATATACCTGTTTTAGGCCGCAAAGTCATTTGTTTTCTTTAGACTTTTTTAGCTTTTTTCATGCAAAATAAACCAATCGGAGAAACAAGTTTATGGCGGCCGCTTTGAAAAAAGTTTGCAAATGTATAAAAACAATCGCTTTTTTATCGGCGGCGCTGTCGGTGCGGGCGGTTTGCGCCGAACAGAAAGGCGTTTTTCTGCATCCGAATGACAACGCGTATGCTTTGGATAAAATTTTGACTCGCCCCTATTTGCAAAGCGTTCCTATCCGCGAAGTTTGGCGTTCCGGCGCAATCGGGGACGATTTGGCTTATTACCTGCTGGACTACAACGTTCCCGTTCAAAACGAAGAAATACAGGCGGAAGCTCACTTCTGGAAAGTTGACGCGCTGGAACGCGACTTTGAATTTGCGGATGCAAAGCGGGACACCAATCAAAGCGTTGACTTCATTGCCGATTTTTCATCGTCGGCGTATCCCGAATTGGATGCGCAAGCCGTGGATTTCATCAAACAAATCGACCGCGCGGATTTGGATGTAACCAACATGACGCTTGACTATGAAAGCAAAAAGGAAATGGTTCGCGATGCCGATGCTTTGGCCGATTTCAACCGCGGCCGAACGGGACGGGCTTTGATAGACGTCGTTTTCGCCCAGCTGGATGCCGCCATGCGTCCTTATGACAGAAAGGTCGAGGCGGCTTTGGCTGAAAAGAAAAATGACGTTCTGGACGATTACGCCGCTAATCCGGACAAGTATTTTTCGGAAACAGCCCTTGCGAACCTGCGGAAAAACTATGATATGGCGGTGCTGGGCATGCTGACGGACGATTTGACCGATTTAAAAACAATGGTCGATGTTTCCGCCCAAGACGCCGCGGATTGGGCGAAATTGGATTTGGGGCTTGACTCGTCAGATTTTTCAGCGAAAATCCAGAGCGAAAAACAATCGGAACAAAAGCGTTTGCTGAAGTTGATTCGCGACGTTATGGAACGGGAAGGTAAAAAATGAAAGACCTCTTTGCAAAACAAAAAAAATTGTGGAAAAGGACGTCTTTTCTGACTGCGGGGATGACTCTTGCCTTTGCCGCCGCCTGTACGGTCGAACCCGAACCGCTGAGCGATTGGGAACGCGCCGTCCGTGTTGACCGCGATATACAGGAAATGTTTGCGGATCAAAGAACCGACGTCGTTTTCAAACCGATGACCATGTATGACGCCATGGCGCGGGCACTGAAATACAACTTGAATTCCAGATTGAAAATGATGGAAACTGCCTTGACCGTCAAGCAGATGAACTTGAATTCCACGGATATGCTGCCTCAAATCGCCGCAAACGCGGGATATTCCGGACGCAATAATTACGAAGCGATTGTGTCAAAGTCGATGAAAACGGGCGTTCTGTCCGATCCGACGGCGTACGGGGAAAAAACGCACGGTTTCGCGGATATCCAAGTATCTTGGAACATCCTTGATTTCGGCGTCAGCTATTATCAGGCGCGGCAGGATATGAACAAGGTCTTGATTTCCAAAGAAGAACGCCGCAAACAGACGCAGTCTTTGCTACAGGACGTGCGCGAAGCGTTCTGGCGAGCGATTGCGGCGGAACGGCTGATGCCGGAAATCGACGATTTGATGGAAGAAGCCACTGCCGTTTTGGAAATTTTGCGTTCCGGTCAAAAGGAAAAGAATGCTCAAACGCTGACTTATCAAATGTCGCTGATGGAAACCATGCGCGATTTGAGCGAAATGAAAAAAGAATTGCAAATGGCGCGCGACAAGCTGGCTTCTTTGATTAACTTGAAGCCGGGAACGCGCTTCCGTTTGGTCGCGCCGGAGGAGGGCAATTACGTCTTGCCCGAAATCCGTTCAAATCTGGACAGGCTGGAATGGCTGGCGCTGATGAACCGTCCGGAATTGTGCGCAGAAGATTACAAGCTGCAAAATACGCGGCTGGAAGCCAAAAAAGCGCTGATGAAACTGTTGCCGAACTTGAATTTGTTCGCGTCCGCGAACTATGACAGCAACTCGTATCTGTCCAATTCATCATGGATGCAGGCGGCGGCGCAAGTCGGCTTCAATCTGTTAAATCCGATGAAAATGCAGCAAACGGTGACAACGTCCGAAGTCAAAGAAGCGGTTGACAATTTGAACCGGCAAGTCATCGCCATGGCTGTTTTGACGCAGACCCACTTGGGATGGGCGCGCTATCAAGGGGCGAAAGAAACGTATCAGCTGAGCGTCGAAATTTCAAACGTCGCCGAACAGCTGGCGCAAAAAAGCGCGGAAGCCAATGCGGATAACACTGAAGAAATGGCGCAAGCCGCAACCGTTGCTTCCGCGGCGCGCGCCTTGTTCGCCAAATTGCGCATGGCGATGAATTTCGCCGAATTGCAGGATGCGACCGGAACGATGTTCGCAACGCTGGGCTTGGATGCCTTGCCCGAAGACTTTGCGTCGAATGACTTGAACACGATTGCCGCGGCGTTGGAACGCGTTATGGGGGCGTGGGATATCGGACGCTTTACCAATGAAGACGCGCCGAAACTGCCGCCCGTGCCGATGCACCGCCCGCCCGTGTTTTTGAACGTCACGCTTCCGATGAAAAAAGTCGTCGAGGATTCGCGCTTTATCGTCACAATCCCGCCGACCGTTTTTGCCGAAGCGGATTTGGGATGGGATGTCGCGTATACGGCAACCTTGATTGACGGTTCGCCGCTGCCGCCGTGGATGTTCTTTGATTCCAAAACGATAACGCTGTCCGGAAAACCGCCCGCAACGTCGGAAGGATTCTACGAAATCAAGATTACCGCCCGCAACAAAAAGAAAATGTCGGCCTTTGTCGTGATGACGGTTCAAGTCGTGCGCGGCTACAGGACAATTATGGATATGCGCGGGGCGGAAAGGGATTCGCGTGTAACCGTCATTCAAAAATGCACGGCGGACGAGGTATGCAAAAACAATCAAAACGTTCGGCTGATTGATGTGTTCCCCGAACGGGTTTCCGTTGCTCCTCTGCCGCTGAAAAGGACAAAGTAAGGGACGCTGTCGGAAAGGGATTGTCGCATCGCGCTATTCGTCATCGCGCGGGGCGGAGCGACAAAGCGATCCATTTGCAGGATGGTTGA